>JGI2171J19970_10000072_pt1 | contig 39613 bp, 46 predicted proteins | sample DeeMarSWOR324_28_FD_19970 | JGI IMG/M metagenome (IMG submission 19970) | reverse complement strand
GTAAAAGACCGGTTTGAACGAGCGGCCGTGTACGCATCGAGCCACGGCGAGGTGTTGAGCGGGCCGCCACGTACCGCCTAAGTGTGTTGCTTTCGAAAGGAGCTATAAGCTCTGATTCTGGAGTGATATTTTCTCAGGGTATGCGACCACCACTTTCTTTTTCAGATAATGTATGTTGGTTGGAGTTAATCATTTAAACATGAATTGGAGCATTCTAAAACAATGGACAATTCCATAAGATTTTAGAAAAAACCTGTTTTTATCTTCTTAATAGCAATACAAACAGTACATGAATTATTAAATTAGTCATTTGTTTGTTTAATTCCTCTAAGGAATGGCTTATATATCTCAAAGGGCAAAAGACCCTACACGACTGCATTTTAGAAAATGCAGCGTCGAGGGAAAAAAATGAAAAGATACCAAATCGTTGCAATAGTGATCATCGTAGCTATCGTCATTGGTTCTGTTGGCATCTACATGCTCTTTCTACCTCCTCCGGCACCCAATGTTATCATCATGGGTACAACGGACTCAGTGGAATCTAGTCTTGACATCGCTCAATCCTATGACTACTTCGGTTGGAACACCATTAACTCACTTAGCGAAGGACTGGTGGGCATTGATCCCGGTTCTGAGGCAGGGCCCGATGATATCATACCGGGACTCGCAGAATCTTGGGCGTCAAGTGCTGGTGGAACCATATGGGACTTCGTTCTCCGGCAAGGAGTTACTTTCGACGGAACAAGACCTTTCAATGCTTCAGTCGTGAAATACACCTTCGATAGGAACTGTAACCTTACAGGCGTTGGCCTCGCTGAACCCGACGGACCGCAACTCAACATGGGTTACGCCGACATTATCGATAACGTAACCATAATTGATGAATACAATGTCCGATTCTATCTCCGCATTCCGTTTGCACCATTCCTGCAACTCATGGCATGCACAGCCTCATTCATGATTGATCCCGTAAAAGCGCCCATGGATGAACTAGTGCCCTACGCCGAAGGTGACCCAGAAAATAGTCATCCTGGTGCCCTTGGTCCCTTTATTCTCGAATCATGGACACGCGTTGGTGGGTCAGATGAAGAAATGCGCTTAGTTGCGAATCCCCATTATTGGGATGCGGCTAGTGGCATACCGAAAACTCCAACCATCATCCTCAGATTCTATGCATCCGACTCTGCGCTAGCCTTAGCAATGACCTCGGGTGAAATTGATATCGCCTACCGACAACTCACAGCTCAACAAATCAATACTTTCAGAACGAATCCCGATGTTCGAGTCTGGGAAGGCATAGGTGCGCAAATCCAATACCTGTGTTTCCAGCAAAACATCTATCCATACAATGAGACTCCAATTCGACAAGCAATTACTGCCGCCTTAAATCGATCTCATGTCTGCGAGACCGTCTTCCTTGGTGATTTCGATCCGTTGTACAGTATGGTTCCCGCAGGGATGGCCTACCATAAACCATCCTTCGAGCAATGGGGCGACGCTAACTATACAGCCACAGTAGATCTCCTAGATCCCTACGGCTATAACGCAACCCACCCACTTGTTGTCGAATTATACTATGAGAACTCTGGACACTATCCACAAAGCGCAGAGCAAGCCGCTGTATACAAGAGTGATCTCGAAGCTAGCGGCGTCATTACTGTGAACCTCCATGGACTGGAATGGGCTACGTATCGTACCCAAAGAAACGCGGGGACAATGCCCGTATTCATTTACGGTTGGTACCCTGACTACATTGACCCTGACAACTACCTGTTCCTCCCATTTGCATCCTGGCTTAATCTAGGATACAATGAAACCTATCCAGCAGGTGGAGTTGCACAATACAACCTCTGGGTTGATGGTCGTAGCGCCACCACCTCATCTGCTCGAGAGACCGCCTATCATGACCTGCAAGACTTGCAAGCCGATGAGTGTTCCGTCATTCCACTTTGGCAGAGCGGAACCATTGCTGTCACCAAACTCACCATTCACGGAGTTATCTTAGATATCTCCGTATTGTGGCGACACTGGCTACTGTACATAGGACCCCCCGCAACAACTGGACCATGAAAGAACTCATAAGTATGTGCTATCAGTTCCGATAACATCATGGACTCCAAATGGATTCCCCGATGAAGATTGGTGCTGGTAGCACTAGATTTTTATTTTTCAAAGAAGATGGTGCATAAAGTATGTCGCTAAAATCCTATGTTACCAGTAGAGTTCTGCTCACAATACCCATGGTTTTCCTACTACTAACACTAGTTTTCGTCATTATTCGTGTTATGCCTGGTGATCCAGCGCTTCTACATTTTGAGCGGCATGTAAGTCCTGAAGTACTCGCTGAATTTCGTCGAAGATTAGGCTTAGATTTACCTATTTGGCAGCAATACATAAACTACATAGCAGGGCTCTTTCGGGGAGATTTTGGGATTTCAATGCAAGATTATAGTCCCATTATTCAACATCTTCATGCTAGATTTCCTGCCACACTAGAACTGTCTATCTACTCGGGCTTATTTGCAGTTGTGTTTGGAGTAATTTTAGGTGTTATCTCAGCAAGGAAATATGACACTACTACAGACCATTCAATTCGTCTTTTAGCCATTGTCACCTATGCAATTCCTGTATTTTTCTTAGGTATGATATTCCAGATAATTTTCTCAGTATGGCTAAGAATCCTTCCAAGTGGACTTAGATTTGATCCCCACTATACGCCTCCACCAACAATAACTGGTCTGTATACCATTGATAGCCTTCTCACAGGCAATATATGGGCTTTCGGCATTTCCATCCGTTATCTCCTACTCCCCTCCGTCACACTTGGAATAATTCTCCTTGGTATTTTCATACGATTAACACGCACAAATATGCTCGAGACCCAACAAAGTGATTTTGTAATGTCAGCCAAAGCACGAGGACTTTCCAGCTTCAGTATAACCTATCGCTACTCCCTGAAGAATGCCTTTCTACCAATTCTAACTATGATTGGAATTCAAGTTGCCATACTCTTAGCAGGCGCTGTGCTAACAGAAACGACATTCAGCTGGCCAGGGCTAGGAACCTACCTCGTCGACCGAATCTACCATCGCGATTACACTGCAATCCAAGGCACTGTGGTGTTCTTCGCCATAATGGTTGCTGTCGTAACACTTGCTGTAGACATCTTATATGCCTACTTTGACCCACGAATTAGACTGTGAGTTGAAATTAGTTTTGACACAAACAAAATCGATCAAAGGCATCTTTCTCCAGTTGGCACCGATTCGGGGAACTTTTGAGGGGCAATCTAAACGATGGTGGATAATTTTTATTGTTATTATTGGCGGCTCTCTATCACTAGTCGTTAGCCTCATTTTGTTGGCAATTAATTCAAATAGTGGTCTAGGTGTTCACGTAGTCACAGCAAACATAATCATTGGTCTTATTATCCTATACAGCGACATTGTGCGTAAACGCGTTGTGAAATATAAACTCCTTTCACAACGACTTAGTATTTTGCTCATTGCAGGCATTTCAGGAGTTATCGCAATAATCACAATGGGCTTAAGCATCTTTTTTATTCCCGCAGCATGGATCGAATTCTTTGGAGCTGTGTTTTTTGGTGGTTTTGTAGTGGGAATTATTTTGATATTTTTGTATGAAGGATTTCCCATTTTAAATGTGTACAAATCCTCGGGGTGGATAACCATTGCTGGTTTTTTGATCGTATCTGCAATTATCTACATGACAGTCGTCGCAGAATGGATCGTTCCTTATGACCCCTTCACCCTCAATGTAGGACCACTATTGGGACCACCTACACCCCAATTTCCACTCGGTACAACATCCCTTGGTCAAGATTTACTTAGTCGAACGATAGCGGGAGGGGCCATTATGCTACAAGTCGCATTCGTATCCGTTATCATATGCTTCTCCATTGGGGTACCTCTAGGACTTTTTGCATCATATCGGGGTGGAATAATTGATAACACCGTGTCGCTTATCATGAATGCCATTTTTGCATTCCCCGGTCTAATCTTAGCTATCGCAATTGCGGCCATTCTAGGACCAGGCGTAGTAAACATGGCTCTGGCTATTGCCGTAGTTTATATCCCCTCATACTTCAGAGTGGTGCGCAGCCGGGTTATAACAGTCAAAGAACTTCCTTACGTCGAAGCATCAGTTGCCCTAGGAGGAAGTGAAGGAGCAATCGTGTCTAGATACATTCTTCCAAACGTCATCCCCTCTGCCATTGTTGTCATGTCAATCAATTTCGCAGATGCAATACTTGTTGCAGCTGGATTGACCTTCGTTGGTTTGGGGCTTCCGATTGATGTCCCAGACTGGGGTTGGGATCTTACCTTTGGATCGCATCAATTAATTACAGGCGCTTGGTGGGTCATCACCTTCCCCGGTCTAATGATTGTCATTCTCGCTCTAGGATTCGCCCTTATTGGAGAAGGGCTCAATGAGATTCTTACGCCAAAACTTGAAAAAGGAGTTTAAATGACTAATCTACTTCAAATTGAAAATCTATCAGTGGAATACAAAACGCGACGAGGAATCGCACGAGCAGTTGATAATGTGTTCCTCAACCTAGAGGAAAATAAGACTCTCGGGCTCGCAGGTGAATCTGGGTGTGGAAAATCAACACTTGGCCTCTCCATCATGAGACTAGTACCTCACCCCGGTCGTATCAACGAAGGAAAGATCCTTTTCAATTTAGATGAATCTCTTATTTTTGAAGGCGGTTCAGTCGAAAAAGGGCAAATCGACTTAATGCAACTTGACGACAACCAAATGAGAGCGATACGCGGACGAAAGCTAGCGTATATTTTCCAAGATCCTATGACCTCACTCAACCCGCTGATTAGAATTGGAGATCACTTCACTGAGATAATTCAGGCACACGAAGAAGATGTAAAAAAGGATGAAGCCATAAACCGGGGCGAAGAAATTCTTGAAACCCTTGGAATACTTCCTGAGCGAATTACAGATTATCCTCATCAATTCAGTGGAGGGATGCGGCAAAGAGTAATGATCGGGCTCGGAATTGCTCTCCGACCTCGGTTGCTAATTGCAGATGAACCAACCACTGCCTTAGATGTTATTGTAGAGGCACAGATTCTTGATGAACTCGCTACTTTGAAGAAACAATTCAATCTGTCAATGTTATTAATCACCCATAATCTAGGAGTCCTTGCTCAAACGGCTGATGATATTGCCATAATGTACACTGGACGAGTAATGGAGATAGCTAAGACGGAGAGTCTTTTTGAAGATCCTAAACATCCCTACACACAATGCCTCCTGAAAGCAGTACCTGATGTCCGGAAGCCTGACAAAACGCTTGCTTGGATTGCGGGGGCGCCCCCTGATCTTATTGATCCTATACCTGGTTGCATGTTCAGACCCCGATGTGAATTTGCAATGGAAATTTGTGCAACTCAACCTCCACCACTCGAAAAGCTGGATACAGGGCAACGTGTAGCGTGCTATCTCTATACAAAGGGGGTTAGTAAGAAATGATTGAAGTCAAGAACCTCGTGAAGTATTTTCCAGTTCAAAAAGGCTTCATGGACGCCCTCTTTACCCGAGAAAAAGACTTTGTCAAGGCGGTTGACGACGTATCCTTCAAAATTGAAAAAGGAGAAATTTTCGGGCTCGCTGGTGAAAGCGGATCTGGTAAAACCACTGTTGGTAGGCTTTGCGTTCGCCTAACCCCCGCTACTTCAGGAGAAATTATCTTTGAGGGGCAAGATATCACAAAAATCAAAGGAAAACAACTTCGATTATTGAAGCGCCGGCTTCAAATCACCTTTCAAGACCCCACCTCTTCATTAAATCCCCGAATGACAATTGGTAATGCTATCGCCGATGCACTTAGACTTCAGAATATCGGCACCAGAACAGAGCAAAGAAAGCAAACGGAAGACGCTCTAGAACGCGTCGGGCTCTCTCCGGCCAGCGCCTTTTATGACCGCTATCCGCACCAACTTAGTGGTGGTCAACGTCAACGAGTGATCTTCGCACGGGCGTTCATTCTCAGACCCGCGTTCGTAGTCACCGATGAACCAGTTGCGATGGTAGATGTATCCATTCGAGCACAAATCCTCAATCTAATGCGGGACCTTCAAAAGGAACTCGACCTCACCTACCTCTATATCACTCACGATCTAGCAACAGCCCGACACATCTGCGACCGCATTGGCATCATGTATCTTGGTAAATTCTTCGAGATAGCAGACAGCCGTGCCATTTACGAAAATGCCCTGCACCCTTACACTGTTGGCTTGATGAGCGCTATCCCCGTTCCGGACCCGAAAGCCGAAAAATCAGAGGCTATTCCTACGGGAGAAATTCCAAGTCCAATCAACCCTCCGCCTGGCTGTCGTTTTCATCCACGTTGTCCCCGTGCCTTTGAAAGATGTCCAAAAGAAGAACCAGAACTCCTTTTGGTAGAGAAAAACCACTGGGTCGCATGTCATCTATACTCAGACTAGACCGGTTCAAGAAACCTAGAACATGTGACTAGCATTTCTTTCTTTTTCACCATAATATTTCATAGGGATTTATACGCAGAATAAGTAGTGAATACGGTCAGGTGGACTCTGTGACCGTCAAAGAAAATTCATGGCTACAAGCCTATCAAGACGTGGTTTCGAAGTGGGGAGATGAGCCGGATTGGCGGCTCATGGAATATGCCCGATTTGTCCCAGAGGGTCCTGTACTAGATTTGGGAATAGGAGACGGTCGGAACGCCCTCTATTTTGCAAAACTCGGTTATCCCGTAGAGGGAGTAGACGAGTCGAAGACCTACGTCAAGCGATGTCGAGATCGTGCAAAAGCGGAAGGCTTGGACCTAACAGTCAAGGAGGCAGATTTACGCTCTGTTGAGATTCCACGGAGACGATATGCATTGATTATTGCCTCCAAGTTATTGCAGATGTTCTTGAAATCAGAGAGCACAGCAATTGCAGAGAAAATGTATCTTGGACTCATGCCGAAGGGACTCATCTATATACGAACCTTTTCTGTAGAACGTATTGCACAATCCGCGGCTCTTCGAGCCTTGGAAGAGGTGGAACCCAACACTTTCTATGCCCCACAACGGAAACGCCACTATCATTATTTTACGCGAGATGAAATTCTTTCATTATTTCCAAAAATGAGAGTATTGTATTGTGTTGAAGGGTTGGAGCTAGATAGGTTCCGGAGTAAGACGTCGAAAAAACCTCAAACTCCGGCAATCATCGAATTCATCGGGCAACGAATCCGTTAGCTTCAATGAACTGATTTTGAAGTGTGGAGGCTTTAAGGTTCGTTGCAAATGATGCACTGATAGGTCCTATGGTGAATGAAAGACACCCAATAGCAAAAGTGCTCATAGCTGGAGCACCAAGCGCTGGAAAAACCAGCCTAGTCCATAGTCTCATTTTTGAAGGGTTTACAGAAGTTGCTCCCACGATTGGCGTGAACTTCGCCCAGAAAGTCTGTCGTGGGGAAGCAGGTCCTGTCAATCTGAGCATATGGGATCTGAGCGGGCAATCGCGATTTCGATGCCTGATGCCTCGATTTTGCCAAGGAGCAAATGGTGTTGTACTTGTAGTTGACCTAACCGACCCCGACTCGCTAGACATTGCTGGTCAGTGGTTAGAGCTCATTTCTTCTTTCAATAACTTACAACAGGAATTCGCTGTGGTTTTAGCGGGAAATAAAGGAGATTTACTAGGAGTGCTTACGCAAAAAAGAATTCAGCTGTTTTGTGCACGGCATAATATTATGGAATATATTCCGTGTTCAGCGAAAACTGGTGAAAATGTCAGATTAGTATTTGAGTCACTGTGTTCCGCTATGCAACGCAATCATCTCGCGGTTACTGCACCGTCAAGTAACCTTGCTCAAATTGATCCGTCTATACTTTGATCACAAGGCATAAGATCTGAGGACAAAAGAATGAGAGCTCTCTGAAACCTGTTCTAACAACTCTCTCGATGGATTACCATAAGGACAAACGTCCATACATCTTGAGCATTCTATGTAGCTATGCACAGTGGGTCGTGCTGTCAGCCGCTGCTCTATTTTTCGAACCTTCTCTGGCACCTCGGGGTCATCCGGACATTCTAGGGCATAAACAATGCATCGGAAAATATTACATTCATAAGGTGCTAAAGCTTGAGCAGGGCAGGCTTTCACACATTTCATACAATCTTTGCACAAATCCTCTTGGAAAGGTTCATCACAATCCAGTTCAGCATCCGTCAAAATCGCAATCAGGTTGACCCGGGGGCCATGATGTGGTGTAACTAAAAGGGTGCTTTTACCTTGCCATCCCAATCCACATTGCACTGCAATGGGTTTGAGCGGAATCCCTGCTGAGTAGATTGCATTATGCCCCTGAGATTCTAGATACTGGATGACCTTCCAAGCCTTGTTTTTCATTACTTCGTAGCTAATAAAATATCCTTCAAATGAATCAAAAGAGGACGAGTTGCCTGAGTCTATTCCATTCGGTGCTCTAATATTAATGTTGAAAATTTCATCCCAGACATAGAATGCCATTACGATGATGGAGTTGACAGGAGGAAATTCTTCTTCAGGGGACTGTAATCTTCGAGCCTGACCAACCCAGCCATGGGGCAGGTTTTCAAGCCTGTCAGGAATAGTAATCCCAACTGCTACAAATCCTGCATCAAGAGCTATCTGTTTGACATTTGAAGTTAGAGTACTTGTCACGTTACTCACCACCAGAATCAGATAACATCGTGAAGCATATTCGTTCTACCGTCACCTGACGGTAGGAAACAGACAATGAAAAAGAAAATCCTGAAAACGTGAGCACTGGAACCGCTCACGCAAGGATTGTGGTAACAAGGCGCTGCTTTACGTCGGTTGGGAGATGAACATACAACTGTAGAAACGGAACTAACGATGAAACTAGCTTACTTTCCGCTTTTTGCAAATGTTCTTGAAATGTGGTCCGCGGAATCCGTTTCATAGCTGCCAGATTCTTCACATTAGTTTGCCTTGGAAACCGATAATAACCATTAGAATGGGCTGTTATCAACGCTGCTTGTTGTTTCTCAGTAAGGCTCGAAAATAGTGCATCAGCAGTCAACGTCAAACTGCTAGAAATCATACCATCAAACGGGGCCTTCCGCACAATCTCATATTCATACCCCTTTTCATCAAACCGCTGGAACAGCTTATCAATATTTTCATGACGGAAAACGATTACGCGAAAATACTCCCATCCCCCATCAAGAATCACTGGCGACAAATGAAGAATACGAAATTCATCAATAACCTCCGAAATCGATCCACCGTATTGACATGAACACTGCTTCACAATAAGATGAACGTGTCCATTCTCGTAAGTTTGTTCTTTAATACCCGCAAACTTTTCCAGTTCTTCCATCACAAGGTCATAATCCTCTTTTCCAATTGAAGCAACCTCAATAACATCATTTTCCCCATTACACCACAAATAAAACTTCATAGTCGGAAATTTCCGAGAAAAGTTACCATAGGGACAATCATGAATCACTTTGAAGACTAATTCGAACAACGGCATATCGTCAACCCCGTTTCCACATCACTCCCCTCCTACATATAAGTACGCCCGTCATATGACGGCTCAAAATTCATTCATGACTCAAATAATCTATTGACACTAGGCTCCTAACGGTTTCGGTGGGCGAACCTCGATTAATTCTAAAATGGTTCCCAATTGATCTTGTGTATCCAAGTAGGCAAATGGCACTGAGAAAATCTGTCCACTCCAAAGAACCGTGAACCCAGTAACCAACGTTGCGTCAACGGCGGCGTGAAGGTCTGGAACATTTATACCAACATGGTGTAATCCCTCACCACACCGATCAAGAAAATCTGTATAGAGCCTTGGAGCTCCCTCAAGAACTTGGATGAATTCCAATTGCAGTTCACCAAGTGTTACCAGAGCAAAGCGAACCCTATAGGATGGAATAGCTTTCCCATCGAGCCCTTCCCGCGCGTTGGTAACCTCTGATTCGAAAACAACGGCTGGATTCGCACCAAACAAGCTCTGATACTTCTCAGCCGTCTCGGCAGCATTTTTCACAACATAACCTAGCTGGTTAATGCCTTCAAAATTGAGATTCATGGTCCCCATCACTACCAATCGTATAGTGATTAGGGTGAAGTTCTACTTATTTTGTTAGGACTTTTTTGAATTGATCACAGAGATCTGGATTACGAACCAAGACTCCAAGTGTGGCAACGAGGTCTCCGAGGTATTTGATTCCGTAGAGGTCTTCTTTACTGAATATCTCGGAAATTCCTTCACTTTCAGGAGTTTTACGGTACAACTCCATGAGCATGCCTTCATGTTTTTCGTAATATTGTTCCATTAATTTTCGAAAAACATCTACATCAATAGAAACGTCGAACAATTCCTGGGCTAAAATGGTGAGTTTCTTGATAACGAGTTTCCCCTTTTTTTTCGTCCACCATTTAGGTTTTCCTTCCTCGTCCTCTTGAAGGAACACGTTAGCTGTTCGGCAAAACAATTTCTCAGTTAACCGGCTATCCTTCCGTTTTCGATGGCCGCATTCTTGGACGAGTCCTACTTTTTCCAGAGTTTCTAGATATCGGTACACGGTTTTAATGGTTTTATCATACTTTTCCTTTTCTGGATTCCAATACAGCGCATGAATTTCTTTAACTGAGAGGTTTTTCCCCACCATCGCTCTTATGATATCATGGTGGTCATCAATCGCGGCTGCCTGTTCTTCTGACGTGAAAAGAATGGGTTCTGGGCGCTCGGTGATAAAATCTTCATAGTCTGTGGGTTTTTTCTTTTTCTTGGGATCGCCCATAATGCATCAATCCTGTAAGCGATAGATACGGTTTTTAATCATTCACTATTAAAATCATTGTCACGTACAGTAATATTAATATACCGGTTAGTCATTATAGGGACATTGCGTGACATCAATATGACATTAGGCGTCAGAACAACTGGCATTTGTGACAACTTTTGTACGAATCTCTCCGCAAATCGAGACAGTCATCTCGAATCAAAACCAAGAGGTGAGGTAACCATGACCCCCGAACCAGAGGGTAAGAAACAAACTGAACCTCACACACCCAATAAGGAAGAGGAAGAACGCAAGAACCAAATCTTTAGATCAACTCTTCGTGAGAGAGTGCTCTAACCAGCACAGCAACAGCGCGGCACAGATCCGAGCTAATCCGCTGACCCTTTTCTCTTGAACGTTTGACGCGCAGGCCACAGCAATTATTTGACACGAAGCCTGCGAAAAGGTCAATAAAACAGATAACCACTGAACGACTGTAAGGGAGTGATAACAGCCTGGTTTCCTTTACCCGGAGGGAAAACAGGCAACCTCACTCCTCTTTTATCCATGAGAAGAATCCCGCCATTAGGCTTGGTGTGATTTGTGGTGTTTAAATCGTCCTGTGCATACTCTCATCTGAGGACCCAGTCGGTATCCATCAACCTTGGTTTACCAAGGCTGGGCAACATCGCTGGAACAGCGAGTAGAGCCTGTGGAGCTGCCCCACTAGGGGAGTGATGAAGCAGGAAGTCCAACACTAAGGTGTGGGCAGTTCACCTTCTCAGTTCAAGTTCAAAGTACTGGTTAGATTGACCTCGGCGTGGATCGTGATGAAGTTTGGAGGGAGGGTAGTTGCCTTCTCTCCGCGCTCATTTTTTTTGAGGTGTTAGTCCCAAAACGTGTGGACGCTAGAATTCTGAACCATTACGTTCAGAAAGAAGATTTCTTTTCGTTTATCAGGTCTTTTTCCGAACTTGCCGGATAACGAGAAAATATACATTGGATAATTAATTCGATTTCAGAACCTAGTGAAATGTGAAAACCATGAAACTCAAAACACTTCTCCTGGTCACGATGATCGCCTTCAGTTGCTTTGGAGTATTCTCCTTACCTACCGCAACGGCTCAAAGCATGAACGATGTGCATGTCTTGTTCGTTCTCTCTGATGGATTTGGGTGGAGTTACTTCACTGCCCAAGATTACTTTGATAATTGGGGCGTTCAAACAACAAGCGTCACTCGTGGTTCCACATTAACTGTTGCTGCTTGCCACAATCGTCCCTATCGTTCAACAACCGCAGATTTCCTGCTCTCAGACTTTGACTTGAACACACTGACCGACTATGACTGCGTTTTCATCCCGGCGGGTGGAAACTGGCCGAATTTGCGGTCAAGCCAAATGGTTCGCGATCTCATCTCAACAGCTCATGCCAATGGATTAGTAATCGCAACATTTTGCATTGGAAACACGGTGGTAGCCGGTGCAAACAACATCGTCACCGGAGTGAAAGTTGCCTCCTTTTCCATGTCCAATGACGAAATGGCCGTTGCCAGAGCCAACATCGTAGAGGCAGTCCGCATTGTTTGTGATAATCGCATCATAACCGGCAGCGAAGGCGGAGGAATCGCTGGTGGCGGATACACCACAGCCCCCATCTATGAAGCATGTGCCATGGTTGTCAAAATGATATTACAGCAATCCTTTGTGCAAAGTGTTCAGGTCACTCCCACTACTACCTTCCAAGGCACGGGGTATTCCATAGCCGTGGAAACAATCGATCCTGCCAGTAACCTGCCCGGCATTAACTCTACAACAATTTCAACGGTTACCGCTCAAGTCTATTCTCCATCAAATCGCATTACACCCATTACCTCTCTCACACTATCAGATTCTGATACAGATGGTATATACACCGGAACTCTAACAGGACTAACCGCTGGCCCATATTTCATTGATATCGAAGTCCACGACTCCGATCACGTGCTAGAAGTGATAAGAAACACATCCAGTATCTTTCCAGCCTTACCAATAATAATTGGTGGAGTAATCGCGGTTGTCGGGATAATTGCTGTCATAGGTGTCCTTTTTTACCGGAAGCAAAAATCAGCTTTTTAATGGTCTCCTATCAGGACAGTAACCACTGCTGTCCGTATTCCCTTTTTTTGGAACTGAACTAATTTTCTCCCAATCTTTCTTATGTGACCAATTCGTCAAGGACACCAGTGATGCTAGTTCTAGGGGCGATTTTCATGTCTAATAGGCAAACAGAAATTGAAAAAATACGGGAAACAATACGGCACTTCCATTGGGCGCAAGAAAATGGTGACGAAAAAGCCTTTCTTAGCGTATGGCATCCAGAGGCAAAGCGCTTTGGCTTTGGACCAAATAACGAATTGTACGTCCTCTCCGCTGAAGATATATTAAGAGACCAGTTTTATGAAATTCAAAAGGCGAAAGAAGAAAATCCAGAATATTCAGTTAGCTTTTTCATTAAACAGATGAAATTCTTCGATGTGCAACCGGATAATCTCATTGCCTCAGCTTTTGTTGAATGGCAGATGTTGGTTTTAGGCGAATGCGTGGGATTTCATTACACGTATTATCATTTTGTTAAGACGGAAGGCAATTGGGTAATCGTCAACCTAACGGATCGTGCAAGAAGTCCCCCTTAACCGTTCTTTTTAACTTTCCAAACAGCGGTTACTCCTGGTTTGCTCAGGAAGTGGAGGAAGCCGGTTTACAACCTGTCGTCCCTTTTCTGTCAAAACAAAGGTGATAGAACCCTTTTGGGTTCGGCAAATAAAATAATCTAAAACCTCAGTGGCGGTTTGAAATGCTGCAGAAACGTCAGCAATCTTGAAGGGCGATAACTGAAGTTGTTCTTCTACAAAGACCTTTGAAATCGCGACTTCTTGGGCATTCCGAGTTTGATGATGAAATGCAATGCAGCAAAGAATCTCAGCTGCATCCCGCGGTCGCTTTACAAGGAGAAATTCATTCAATGTAAGCGGACGTGCAAGCGTCGGCATAGCTGGACGCATCCCATTAATATTACAAGCTAAACGCCGTAATCGGGTGAGACAATAACCATGGGCAGTGAACTCCTTATCTTCGTGACGAATTGTCCGCAACTCTTGCTCACGCTCAATCGGTCTTAAACAAATTGCGCAAAAAATTGATTCCACACGCGACGTTTCGTCTTTCCCCCTAATACCCAGTTAAGAAAGGGGAAAAGTAGAGGAGCGGCTAGCTACTTCTTCTCTTCCTCTTCTTCTTCTTCGAGGCTATTTTCTTCCCAGATACGACCAAGAATAAGCAATCCAAGGACTAATTCGGAGCCCTTGAGTTTCTTCACCATGAATTCGACGCTTTCAGAAACCGTATCTTCATAGTTCCACGCTTCTCTTGCTGTGTTTACAATTTCATCGAATTGGTCTTCTTGAAGACCAAAAGCTCCAGTGAGAGTCTTGCTTTCGTGATCTGAAACAGTTAATTTTCCTAGTTCGTAGGTATCGGCCAAGCTAGTTCACCTATTCCATCGTCTTTGAATACTGTCTTATTAAGATGATGCTCTTGCACCTGTGACCATTTTCTTCGTAAAGATAAACGGGAGATAGGCACAAACCTCTCCTGAGAAACATGGCATAAAAACTCGTAGATTATGTAAGTTGGGAAAACCTTTGAGGGCAGGATTTCCTTATTGTAGTGAAGTTTTTCGATAGCAACTTTTCTCTATGAAAAGAGTATATCTATTGGTAATCGTTTCAATCACAAATTGCAGAAGCCCTGAGCTGTCTTATAATGCATGAAGCAATGCTGTATTCAAAGCGAGACGACAACAAGGTCAGCTGCCATCTATGTGCACGTCGATGCACAATTAATGAAGGCAAATTAGGATACTGCCAAGTTCGAAAAAACACACAGGGTACTCTCCATACTCTAGTGTACGGCAAAGCCTGCTCCGCAAACCCCGATCCTATTGAGAAAAAACCTCTCTGGCACTTCCGCCCTGGCTCTCTTGTAATGTCAGTAGCCACCGTAGGCTGTAACTTCCGTTGCCAATTCTGCCAGAATTGGCAAATTAGCCATGAACGAGAAATTGTTGGGCGTGCCCTCTCACCAGAAAAAATTATTGATTTAGCTTTTCAAACCGGCTGTTCCGGGATCTCATATACCTATTCGGAACCCACTATCTTCTTTGAATACGCCTACGATATCGCAAAAATTGCCCATGAAAAAGGCCTCTTCAACACCTTTGTCACTAACGGATATCTCACCCCGGAAGCCATTGAGACTATAGCGCCATACCTTGATGCAGCCACCGTCGATTTCAAAGGAAATGGCAACCCCTCGTTCTATAAAAAATACTGTAACGTGTCTTCCGTGAATCCTATTTATGATGCGCTAAAGGCGATGAAAGCTGCGGGGATACACATTGAACTCACCAATCTGGTTGTGACAGATGTTGGTGATGACATACAAGATGCCAAAAATCTGGCCCAGTGGATAGTGACAGAGCTTGGGGAAGAAACACCACTCCATCTTCTGCGATTCTATCCGCATCATAAAATGAGAAACCTACCCCCTACACCCATCAAAACACTTGAAGAATCTGCCTCTGCCTCGACTCGGGCCGGTCTTAAATACGTCTACTTGGGCAACGTGCCTGGCCACCAAGGCGCGAATACAATTTGCGCCAATTGTGGCGCGCTACTTATCGAACGTCTAGGTGTACACACCACCTCCGTTCGATTAACTCGCCAAGGACACTGTCCATCATGCAACCTTCCCATACCCATCGTCCTCTCCAAAGAATCCTCCAATTCCGACTGACAGCCTTCTGCGAAATAGAGTAAAATTTCATTCTTCTCCGTAATCTAACGCCATCTTTAAGTGGTTATTGAGGCTGAATTCAATTAGCGAGGGTGATGATCATTCGTTTTATTGCCTCCACGGAAGCCGATGTTGCCCCCTTTCAGGACCATTTTCTCGGGCTCAAAACCATCTTTGAAGAAGCCCAATTCCCTTACTGGATTCTTGTACGCGATCAAACCGTAATGGGACTAATTGTAGCTGCCAAAGAACCCCGAGAACTCCTCCAGCAACCAAGTACCACATTCATCCAAATCTACCTCTTTCGTCATGAACTGGATGCGGTTTCACAATTACTTTCTGAAGCACAAAGAATCGCAACAGAACATCAAGCCGCCTACATTAGTTGCAAAGTCAGTACTGATAAACACGAATCCATTCAGGCTCTCGAGAAAGCAGAATTTACCGTATATGATGAAACCGTCAAAATGGGTGTTCCCTTGGATAATGTGGTTCCTCCAGCAACCAATCTTTCCTTCTATCGCACCTCTCCTGAAGAAACCTCACAAATCTTGGACAATTTGGCATCTTCAATGACCAATACTCCCGACCGGCTTCTCCATACCGTTGTCTATAACATTCGCAACCTTCCTCCTGACCAGCTAGAATCTACGCTATCCCAAATGGAAGTCGTGCTAGTCAAAGATTCCACCAATACTGTGGGGCTTCTAAGCTTGGAAGGTCCAACCATTGGGATGCTAGGGGTTCATCCAAACGCTCGCGGAAAAGGCTATGGTCAAGCCATTACCCAATGGGCAAAAAGCCACCTCGCTGAACAGGGACACTTTCGGGCTTGGCTTCGTGTATCAGTTGCCAATGCCCCCGCTCGTCATATTTTTGAAAAAAATGGATTCAAAGTCAGTGAACAAATACGCTACTACGTTAAGACTATCCCGGCTCTCTGGCGAGACATCCCACCATAAACCACAATTTCTACACATATTATTCCGGTTGCTTTCGAAGATTTTCAGAAGCCATGGGGCAATCCAAGTACTCCTCATCAACACAGGAAGAAACCGCTTCACCGCCGATATACTTGTACGCTTGATAGACGGCTAAAACCCCTTCTGCAACGCCTGTAATGGCCTGTTTGAACTCTGTATCCGTGACATCCCCCGCAGCAAAAACGCCTTTGATGTTGGTTCCAGTCTGACGGTTGATGACAATCTCCCCCTTCGGATTGGTTTTCACTCCCAGCTTCTTAGCGAGATCAGAGAGAGGAACACTACCGATTGCAATGAACACACCCTGCACGGCTAGCTCCTTATTTCCCTGGAAAGGTTTGTCTAGTAGAACTTTCTCAACACGGTCCCCGCCTTCAATACGGGTCACATTAGTGTTCAGAAGAAGAGTGATTTTCTCACTCTGATTGACTCGCTCAAGGTTGATAGGTTCAGCTTTCAAGCGATCTCCTCGCACCATAATGTAAATCCTCTGTGCCCATTGTGTGAGAATCAAAGCTTCTTTCGCTGCACTATCTCCACCGCCAACTACTGCCAAGGTTTTATTCTGAAACATGGGGCCATCACAAAGGCCACAAAACTGAACACCCTTCCCTTCATAGGTATCTGAGCCGGGCACCTCGAGTTTTCGATAATGTGTCCCTGTTGAAAAAAGGATAGTTTTCGCACGGTACTGACGAAAGGCTGTTTGGACAACGAAAACACCGTCTTGTTGGCTAACATCGGTAACGTTGTCTAATATGGGTTCAATGCCATACTCTTTCGCGTGTGCTGTAATTTTATCTGCCAGTTCTTTTCCTGAAAGTGAAATGAACCCCGGATAATTCTCTATCCAATCCGTTGTGGCGATGACCCCACCCGGTGGAAAGCCAATAAGAATTGTCTTGAGTTTCATGCGTCCGGCATACATCGCAGCTGCGAGACCGGTCACACCGCTACCAATAATGGCAATGTCATATATCGCTTGTTTCTCAGTCACTTTCTTCACAACCAAATATAACTGAAATTTTGTGGTTAGATAGTTGGCGAAATACCAGTGGGTGATCCCTGTGCAGCTTGTTGAATGAAATTAATAAATTGCATGGGCGGTACAAGCCCTTCAAACTGAGTCGTTTCATTCAGCGCCGCCTTCGGTGTGCCAATCACATTGTATTTATTCACTAAATGAGGAAACTCCGCGATTTCAACAATATCTACTGAAATATTGCTATTTGCTACAGCGAACTGAAACGCCATTGCACCTAGTACCGGGCATACTGGACAGGTGGGAATTACAAAGATTTGAATATGCACCGGACTGGTTGCCGCCTTTGCTAATACCTCCACAGCTTCAGAAGGTAGTTGACTGTCACCACTAGAAACCAAGATAATGCCCTCTATGAGCGTTTGAAACTCATAGCCCGAAGGAATCCCATAAAATCGAAGGCCATAATCCTTCCCCCCCAAGATAGCTAACGCTGGAATCTTCTCAATGCCCAGTTCTTCTGCTTTTTCCTTGTCCTTCACAAAATCATACACTTCAAAGCCAATATTCTCTGATAATTTCGCAACTGTTTCTAACAACTGATGAGTTTGTGCACAAAACGGGCATTCCATCTCCTGGGTAAAATACACCAACCGCACTGGCTTCTTCAATTCCTCTTCAAAGCGTTTTACAACGGTTTCCGCGATATCCTCTGGGACTTCACTCATTCATGGCACCCGTTACTAAATTAGAACCCCTTACCCCAAAAAGATAGAGGTTTTCCGACATTCCAAAATCAAGGTGTTCTCTCGATGAAATGAAATAATAGCCAGAACCATATACTACGAAAAATCACATGACAGGTGAAAAAACTATGGAAGTAAAGGTGACCTATTTCCCCGAAAAAGGCGTAGAAAATACTGAAGCCACCTGCCGCTTGGCCGCAGAACGAGCGAAAAAATTAGGGATCAAATATATCATCATCCCCACCACATCAGGAGCCACTGCCGTAAAAGCACTCAGATTTCTCAAAGGTTTCAACCTCGTCGTTGTCACCCATGTAACTGGCTTCAAAGCACCCGGAGAAAACCAACTCCTTCCTGAGCATCGAAAAACCCTGCAAAAATCGAATGTCCCCATCCTAACCACAACACATGTACTGAGTGGTGTTGAACGCGGGATTCGCAAAAAGCTTGACACCATTGGCTACGCTGTCATCATTGCCAGTGCACTCCGAATGCTAGGCCAAGGAGTTAAAGTTGGTGTCGAAATCACACTCATGGCTGCTGATGCAGGACTCATCCCAATGGATAAATCAGTTATCGCCTTGGGGGGAACTGGACGTGGTGTCGATACAGCCATGGTCGTCCAACCCGCCCATGCGAACAACATATTCGACTTATACATTCAGGAAATAATCTGCAAACCACGCTAGCCGCTATCTCTACCCGGATCCCCTACTAACGCAGAGGTATTGTAAGGTAGTCAATATCCCGTGGATAATAGGTCACTTGTTCCTTCCCATCTTCGGTAATAAATATCGTATCTGAATGGCGAAATCCACCGATTGATCGATCATAGATACCTGGCTCCACAGTAAACACCATACCCGGCTCCATCTTCACATCCATGCCATGATCAAGAAACGGCTTTTCATGTCCCTCTAATCCAATAGCATGTCCCGTATGATGCTGCACCAAGTTCCACACACCATGCTTCTTAAAGACCGCCCGCGCCGCCTTATCCACCTTCGAACACGGATCACCCGGAGCAAAAGCAGCCAATGCCGCATCCTGAGCCTCCATCATGATATCAAAATATTTCCGCTGCTTGTCATTTGGGGGACCCAAAAACATGGTCCGTTCCAACTCTGAATAATACCCGGCCACGTTTGACGAGGCGCCAGTTACCAAAGTATCGCCCGCTTGAAAAATCGCAAATCGTGTCATGGCATGCGGAATCGCAGAATAAGTGCCGATTTGTCCACGGTATCCAGCGTGTACGGGTAACCCTCGAAAAGTAAAGGGTCGATACGCAATGCCCAGGGCTTTACCCATAGCTTGTGACGCTTCCAGAGACGCCGAAGTAGACACATCGACCTCATTTGCTCCAACCCGTGTTTTCTCCTGCAGGAGCTGATGAGCAAGATTTGCCCACATCGAAGACTCACGAATACAAGCGAGTTCATCGTCGTCCTTAATCACTCGCATATCGACAAGAATCTGGGGAAACACTTTCACCGGGAGTCCCAAGACCTCTTCCAGTTTAGGGCCTTCATACCCTTGACGCCCGGGGCTACCTGCTCCCTCTGCACCCAAATCACCCGTAATACTCAGGTCCTTTTTGAGAAAAGTAGCAAAATGCTTCATTGGATGAGTGGCATCCGGGTAATCAAAATACGTCCCAATCTTCGCCGTCTGAGGTACTTCCTCTTCCACATGCTGTTTCTCTAATTCAGGCACAAAAAAGTTGATTTCAGAATCCTGAACGATCAAACCAAACGGACGTTCTGTGGGAATATGAACAAACCCGGTTAGATAGTAGATATGCGTGGGATTAAACACGATAAAATGCTTAATTTTCTTCTCTGCGAGCTCTGCCCGCAACTTATCCAGTCGTTCGTCAAAACGATGTTTTGGAATCTTTACAATAGGCAACCCGACAATCCTCCTCGCTCATGAGGTTGGTTACCAAGTATCCGCTTGTTAACAAAAAGGCTTCGTAACGTTTGAGTTTTAGATTGTAAAAAAATGGGAGGAAGGAGCCTATGCTCCTCCACCTTCTGCTTCGATGAAGAACAGGATTGCTGCAACCAGACAGAGAACGGCACCTACTCCTCCAATAATCGCCCACTCGAAGGCAAAAACGGCACCCACAATCGAAAAGATTAGGATGAGAACAGCTCCCATAACTCGGTTTTTGTCAACCATTGGTAAAAACAGGAACAACAGGAGAAAGCCAAAGACAACTGCTATGGCACCTGCAACGACTACTAAGATAGGCCAGATGTAAATCTGACCGGGATAGTTGATTAGATCTCCGACAACGTAGATGGCCCATTCACCGAGTTGCACAAACCCTGCAAGAATGACGAGGATTGAACCGATTCGAGCTAATATTTTTCCAACATCATATGTTTCCAAGACGGGGTTCACCTGCCACGGTATTGTGACAATGAACCTTTTTTCATATCTAACTTTAACAAAAGACTTTCGCGCTTACTACAAAACGACATTCGTATTCTTAGGATTCAGCTTGACAGCATGTAAACACGCGATGTGTTTCTTCAATGAGTGCTTTGACGCGGTCCTCAGACAAACCTGTATCCTTCGGTGTTTCTTTCACTAACTGCTGAAGTGTCAATATCCCATTTACATACAAAACATCCCGCTCATCATCCGTTATAGTTCGCAGAATTGTTACTGGATACAATTTCTTTTTTTCAATAAACGTCTCCAAACCTCGACCTCGTGGAGTATTCCACCCAAAATGTTCAATCCCCACACACTCAGCATACCGTTGAGCATGTTTGGTCAATCGCGTGTTCGTCACAATCAACACCCGATCAAACGAACAATCATTTAATCCTTTTTTACACCCCGCCTCCAAATCATCCCACTTCGCCTTCGCTGACAACGTAACCTCAAAAGGCGTATACCGGGCTAAAACACTATGATGCTTCATCTCCACATATACCGTCTCTCCATCCCGTTCAGCAATACTATCCACCTCATGTGCCACACACGCCCCTTGTATCACCACATTCCCCGAAACCTTATACCCATACTCCTGCAAAATCAATCTGACATACTCTTCAAACCGAAATCCACTGCCAATCCGGGCCAACCCATCCCGCAAATCACGACGAAACTCCACAACCTCTTTATGGTCCTCCAATGAATCAACCGCCATTTCATACACTTCTTTTGTCGTCATTCCCTCCTCAATCTGATCTGCAATATCCTCTGCAATTTCTTCCGCCACACCCTGCGGCGCTCCCATTCGTGTAAGTGTACGGACAATTTTAGTTGGATCAAACTCCTCGGTACGACCATCCCATTTTACAACCATAACCATAAACACTCACCACAAAAGAGACCAATTCGTAGATTAACTGAAATTTTGTACTATTTCTTAGACTGGTACGTGTACTGCTTAGAGATATAATGACTTCGGGTTCGCCGAAACACATGGTAAAACGTACCAGGTGGTTTCTTCTTCGCCCGTCGACCATGATAGGTAATAGTAATTCGTTCTCCCAATCGCACCCCTGTTCGACCAGATCCCCCCTGTAAATAATCTCGGAGCATTTTTGCATTCGCTTGAATGACAAGAATCCGACTCTTTTCGTCATCAAACAACAGAAACACAGGGACCTCGCCAAAACGCGTTATGCGAAACAATTTCCCGACAACTAAGCCGGTGACTTCATCACCAGCCTTGTCAAACACTACTTCTTCGAACGTCAACCAATCTGGGATTCGAAAGTCCATAGAAGCCCTCCTTCATTTGGTGCAAAGTGGGTAATTATTAAGCTAATATTATTCTCCTAAAAGAATGGATATGAATACTATGTCCCGTGAACTTGTGCTACAAGACGTGCTACACGGGTGCCAAGTGCTCTACAGGATTTCTGCTCCTTTTCATCTGGGGCTCCCTTCGCAGCTGCACCATAATGCTGCATCGGACCCCGCGCGCTCCCCTGCACAATCATCCCATGCACTAACATCGCTTCCAGAATGGATAAAATCGTCGTTTCAGCACCTGTAGCAATTCCACCACTGGAAGCAAAGGCACCACCCACTTTTCCATCGAGTTTTCCATGAATTTTGACTGAAGCATCGAATACTTGTTTCAACGGAGCTGACATGAGACCATAATAGACAGGAGATCCCGCGATAATTCCCTCGGCATTGAGCAAATCATCGTTTGTCGTATTTTTCGCTCGTTTCACAACGACTTCAACACCTTCAACCTCAGCGACTCCTTCTTCGACAATCTTGGCCATTTTTTCTGTATTTCCAGTTTCCGAATCATAGACAATCAATACTTTTGGCATCCTCTTCACCAATTCTGGTACTTTTTTTAATCCCATTCGTTCGCATAGGCTTCACAGGTTTCAGCAATTTCTAGCGCATAACCCTTGGCGATATTAAATTTCTGGCGCATCCGCCACTCCCCTTCCTTATTTCTTTGCCATCCCACCAACCGCAGTTGCTGACCCTTCTTTAGCTCAACTAACACAATGGCTTTATGCCAGCTTGGCGTCTTCGTCAACGTTTTCCCACGGATTATCTTTAATTCTGATCGCCTGGGAAATGATTCACCTGGTTCGTCTAGCAGTGTTGATAGACCCTTGAAGTACACTTCATACACCCACTGGTTACCCTAAGAATAGATAACCGAATGAATGTTTTCATTCCCGAATTTTCAGTAATAGTCTGACAAAGATGCTTGTCCAGTCATCCGCGTAAGATTTGTCACACGAACTCCTACCAGACGTACTGGCGCATCTGGTTTCCGATGTTCTTCAAATAACGAAGTCACGGTCTTACACAGCGTATGTAAGTCGTTTGTACTAACAGGTAAGGTTCGACTTCGCTGCACAGTCTCATAATTACGATATCGGATTTTCACTGTCACAGTACGGAAATGATATGATTTCGACTGCAGCCTCTGGCTAATCCGAGTCGACAATTCCTCCAGCGTTTCCACCGCCACCTCCACAGATTTTGGGTCGACGTCTTTCGGAAAGGTTCGGTCTTTGCCCATCGATTTCCGCCGCCACGGACCACTCCGTACAATCCCACGAGTATCAATACCCCACGCCCGATCATACAACCATTTTGACCCCTTACCAAACACGGGATAAAGCTCCTGCAGGGACATCTGTTGAATCTGTCCCAAGGTTCGAATCCCATGTTTTTTCAATCGATTCCCCGAAACACGCCCAATGCCATTAATGACTGTCACATCAAGAGGAGCAAGAAACGCTGCCACAGCCTGAGAATCCTGTGGCACCAGAGTAATACCCAAAGGCTTATTCTGTTCGGTCGCGATTTTTGCCACAGCCATATTTGGAGCAATCCCAATTGATGCAGGGAGTTTTGTCTCCTCTTTAATCGCGGTTTGAATTTCTTGCGCTAACGCCCTCGGACTGGGATAGGCTTTCACACGTTCAGTAACCTCAAGGTAGGCTTCATCAATACTTGCTTTACGAATCCGCTGCTCATCTGCAAACCGTTCAATAACCTCCATGACTTCATCGGAAGCTTCAAAATAATTGGAAAACTCACCAAAGACAAAGACCGCCTCGGGACACAAATTATAGGCTTTTAACACCGACATCCCTGACCGAATACCAAACGCTCGCGCCTCATACGACGCTGCACGTACGACTCCCCGATTCTTCCCCTGTTTTGGATCCGGACCCACACACAGCGGGTGTCCAATATACTCTGGATGAACCCGACACTGTTCAACCGACGCATAGAACGCATCCATGTCAATATGAAATATCCAACGAGGCATGGAACTAACCTCGAATCACCGCTTTCTCCAGATGATTGGTTCTAGCATCAGGTCATTAAATAGGGAGAGAGACCCACAGCGAAGTGACACAAATTCTGTCCATCTGACACGATTATTAGCAAGAACTCATTAACCATTGGATTCATGCAGATCTCTCTCAAATCCACTGAACGCGATGCCTTCATTGTCCACCTGCTTTTTGTGATACTGTGTGCAGGCATCCTACTCCTACCTATTCCATTGCTAATTGGTCCGCGGTTATTCATCCTCGTGGTTGCCTACAATATTCTGATACCTGCCATTGGCTACTGGAGAGGTCACAAAGACTGGCTCTATCTCTGGGTCTTCGTGGCCCTCATCAGTCTCTTGATGATTTTTCCAGACTGGTTTCTCGTCACCCCTCTCGGCACCCTTGTCTTCCTACCCGATGGATTTCCCCAAATAGGACCGGTCTCCGGATACATGGCACTACTTTGGGCCATCCCCCTCTTCATCATTATCTTTCTCGGACTCCGCATTATCGAACGACGATCTAAACCCCTTGCTTATGGGATTGTGGCACTCACATCCTTTCTCATCTTCACTGCTGCAGAGGCTAGCCTGACCTTCGTCTGGCACGCCCAAAACGTCACCATGATTGCTAGCGTCGCCCTCTATATCCTTCTCCCAGAAATCATTCTTGGCCTCTCCGCTTTCTGGGGCTATCAATCCATCCAAGACAAATCTCATTGGTGGAAACCGGTCGCTGCCTTCCTCATCATGCTTCTCTATATCGGCAGCGCTTGTTTCTTCTATCTACTCATCGAAATCATCATCTTAGGATAATAACCAAGAGAATAATCATTTTTTCAGGATGCGAGGTGTCTTCCATTCATCTCGTAAGATGCTGTAAAGAACGCCATCCCGCCACTCTCCCCGAATAAACACGGATTTTCGAATTACACCCTCTTTCGTAAACCCCGCTTTTTCTAACACACGTTGTGATGCTCTATTCGCTGGATTCGTTTCAGCCTGAACACGAACCACATTTGCTGACAGGAACAAATAATCTACCAACAATTGTACGGCTTCCGTACAATAGCCCTTATTCCGCTCCGCTGGTAGCACCCGATAACCAATCGTGTAGTGTTTATTCACAGCTTTTTGCATAATATGACCAATTTTTGTGCCATCTTTCTTCTCAATCATAAACCACTTTTCGCCAGACGGCAGCTGGTCCAACCAACGCTCAATCTCACCAAGGGTGACTTGTTCCAGCGGTTCATATTCTCCACCAAACTCTGGATTATTCGCCCATTCCACAACAAGTGGTAAATCGGCTTTTTCCATGACCCTCAGATTCACCGTCTTACCTTCAAGCATCATAACACACGCAAACGTAGTTACTAATTCACCAACTGATAAGTAGCTCCTTAAAACTCCTCATCTTCTCATGAATCTAATCGAGTGGCATCTCACACAATTGCATCCGACATAAATCCGAACTGGTTGCGATTTCAACAAATAAAACCCAAAAAAAGTCTGCTCCTGCCAGCCTATAAAATTGACAACCGCTCTTAATAATAGGGACTGGTGATTGCTTGGGAGAAGACAATGACCTGTTCCAGCGATCAATAGCTGCTTTCGCCGGAGGCTACCCTGAACGGGCGAAAAAACGACTTTTAAAACTCCTCAAAAAAGATCAAAACAACCTCGAACTCCTTACACTTCTCACCACTATCGAGCAACAGTATAACTCTCCTCAAAAAGCTCTTAATACAGCCCAACGCATCGCCCAACTCGACCCCAACAATCCCCAACATTGGAACAATCTTGGCAACCTCCACATCGCCCTCAGACAATGGCAAAAAGCCGAGCAATGTTACGCAACGGCTGCCACACTCGATAATGCCCCACCGACCATCTTTTTGAATCATGCACGGGTACTCATCGAACTGGACAGACCTCAGGCAGCATTCCTTCAACTGAAGCACGCTCTCAAAAAGTCTCTTCCCGGCGAACTAGAAAACAACATCCAAAAGGACCCAGAATTTGTCAAACTCCGTCCACTCCTAGCAAAGCTCGAATAAAATAACTCATTATCGCTGCTTTTGTTCACCTTACACTTACGCTTTTTTACGCAGCTTGCTCAAGTTCAACTTAGGTTATTGAAAATAGTACATAACAACTATTTCCATTGAATTCTGTTACCATTTTGCATCAAACGGTCACCGAATCTGGGTGTAACCCCACACCCTCTATCCCGTCCACCGCAAAGGCTTCCGGGACTGCTTTGCGCCCGATATTATAACCTGCATTCACATCTGCGTTCAGGACCACTCCAGTTGATGATCGAAACAGTCCTCGGTGTATTCGCTGACCCACATAAGTTTCGTTCTGTGTGATCGGTTCATCGTCAAGGAAGCTCACCTTGGAAGTATAGGCTTCGTCTATCAAACTCACTTCGATTCCTACCAAGGCCGCCTTGTATTGTATTTGTAGGACCAGCTTCCTGAAGGGCACGTTAACAAAAGCCTGGTTCGTGCGCTTTCCCAATCTGATGAACTGCTTCCACGTCTTGTTATATCCAATCACAATCCGTCCGAAATCATTGGAAATACAATACTCAATGAGGCGTCGTGACACCTTGTGAAAGATATCGGTAATTCTGTTTTTTCGTTTTAATCGGAGTCGATGAAGGCGTCGCGTTTGGTTTGTAAGTCCTTGTTGATCCTTACAAGAAGTAAGGCGTGCTTGTTCTTTGTTATAGTATTGATTGATGGATTTGACAACTCCGCCTTTCACGCGCCAGGGGGCTAGCCCTGCGTTGTTGACAACAGTTACGAGGTTATTCAATCCAATATCAATACCGATGACACGACGTTTGTCTAATTGAAGAGCAATGGGGGTCTTATCATACACAAGTTCTAAGATGTAGTGATTACCCCGGGGTAATATCCTGACCTGATGGAATCTTCCAGTGATGCGCGTCTTGATGGGGTCCAGCTGAGTTTTTTTAGGAAACCACAGGAGCCCGTTTTTGATACGGCACTGCTGGTTTGTGAATATAACGATGCTCTCCCCTGCCTTCGGTTTATATCGAGGTAACCTTGGTTTCTCAAGGTACTTGTTCGGGTGGTCTCTCCAGTCTTTAATTGCGTTGAAGAAGGATTTCTAGTTCTTGTCAAGTAGTAGGAGAATCTGCTGGGCTGTCTGTGCTGGCAGGTTCCTGTAAGCCCCAGTGTTTTTCAGGAGCCAGTACAAATTCCTGTATCGTATCCAGTGTCCTTCGTTGATGAACTTCTGTCGAATGTGGTAGTTGGCTAGGTTGTAGAGATTTTTGGCTAAATGGCAGAGCTTCGATAGCGCCGATGTTTTTTCCAGCTGGATCCTCTCAGTCATCCGCGTGGTTTCTCACCTGCGTGGTTAACTGTCTGAAAAGTAGGTTTTCGTTTCGGCTGTTTAGTTTCATTGAGTTGGAGTGATGTGAAGAGGCGCCCACTACGCTTTTAATAAAACCTCTTGCTTTCATTAGATAATAACTGTCAAAGAAATTATTTAAGGTCCAAAATTTTGAGTCTATATCACCCTAGTTTGCTTCTCCAACGTGAAAATACCAGTTGGAGGTGAGTCAACATGGAGCTATGGCTGCTGATTCTACTAATCTTCCTTCTGACTGTCCTATTAATTGTAACACGTATGGTCCACCATACAGTAGCCGCCCTGATGGGCGCCGTGTTGGCATCAATCGCACTCATCATCCACGGCATACCTGGAGAAGACGTATTGGCGATGGTGCGTTTAGAACCAATTCTTGTTATCACTGGAATGACAGTAGTGGCTGAAGTCATGCGAGGGGCAGGAGTATTTCAGTTCGTCGCAGTCCATGTCATCCGGTTGACTCGAGGGAATCCCCAAAAACTGTTCGTGTTATTTTGCGTACTTACCGCCAGCTTATCAGCGGTCCTCCTGAACACAGTTGTAATGGTGATAATGGCATACCTGACCATTCTAACCTGCCAGGCCCTCAAACTACCACCCCATAAGTTTCTACTAGGAGAGATGCTAGCCGTTGGCGTAGGTGGGGCCTTCACTTTAATCGGCACCTCGTCTAACGTCATTGTGGCAGATTACGCAGGCTTCGATTTTGCCTACTACATCATACGATTTGGACTTCTGGCTTTGCTCGTATTGGCAGTAACCTTACTCGTCTTATTTTTGATTTTTCGTAGCCAATTGAAAACATATGATGCTGCAGCATATGAACGAGTCATAGATTTTGATCCGTGGACGATGGTTCCCAATCGACGGTTGTTTTGGGTATATTCAGGACTCTTCGTCTTAGTCATCATAGCATTTGCCGCATTTCCCCAAGCCTACGTTGTTGCCCTAGCCGGAATGATGGTGTTCATGATTGCTAGTCAAGCCGATCCCCGGACAAGTTTCCGTGACATAGAATGGGACATCATCTTCTTCATAGGCGGGCTTTTCATTCTCGCCGGAGCCCTACAACTTGTCGGGGTTCTCACAGTGTTATCACAAGTAATCTTGCAGGCAAGTGGAGGTCAACTGGTGCCAACGTCTTTAATGATGCTGTGGGCAACATGGCTAGGAACCCTAATTATTGGTGGCTCGCCCATGGCAACTACTTTCGCACCACTCGTTTCTGAAATGGCCGTTACAATGGGGTGGACAGCGGGCATACAGGATCCCCTGTTCTGGGCTGTAGGGTTTGGATCAGCCCTTGGCGGGATCGCCACACCCTTCGGTGCCGTACCGCTAATCGTGTTTTCAACACTAAGCTTCAAGGACTCAAAGCTCTCATACCGATTATTTCTCACAATTGCGCTGCTAATTAACATCCTCATGATTGGATTATGCTCCGCCTATATCCTGCTCCTCGCTCCTCCTGTATGAAAACGAAGAACCAAAAAGTATCATATAGGAAAAGCTTTAAACCAGTAAGAGCTTCTCAAAGTCAGTTAGCAAATAGTATTTAATTTCTTTTTTTTATTTAGAAGAAATCTAAAATTATCATGCTACCGTACGGTTGCGTGACACAACCACCCTTCCTCGGAAGGCAACTGGATCTCCAGCCAGGGTACCGGCATCTGCAAGTAATCTGCACCATTAGATACGCCAATTCACAACTGGCTCACCGGATGTCACACTCCACCAAAACGAATCTAGGTGAACACTATGGAAAAAGGAACCATCAAGTGGTTTAACCCCGAATCAAACTACGGCTTCATCCAACGCGACAACGGTGACGCCGACGTCTGGGTCCACGGCGACGAAGTTGAAGCCAATAAATTCCTCAACAAAGGCGACAACGTCACCTTCGAAATCAAAGAAGGCGAAGGTCGCCCCAAAGCCACCAAAGTCAAAATAGCCTAAATCGCATTGAAATTGGCACAATTTAGCCAGAAAAGGCGTGTTCTTGTTTTTAGATAAAATCTTGGGACACTGCTCTCAAAGTATAACGCGCGGCGATTACAGTACGTGTGGTAAGAATGCAGCCTTTTGTGAGCGGTTTGTTTTGAAAAGTGGGAATTTATTTGTTCTACCAAACTTCACTCGAATTTCACTTGGCCACCTTGTCTTTTCTTGTTCAAGATGGTATCGTAAAGTTCTTCGAGGGTTTTGGGAGGAATGTGCTCTTCTCCCTTTTGCTGTAAGGTAATCGCTGCAGATGGACAATTAACAGCACAAACTCCACAACCGATGCACCGGTCGAGATTCAACTGTGATTTTTCCTCAACGAGCGTAATCGCATCCATTTGACATTTGTCCACACACGTTCCACACCCAGTACACAATTCGGGATCAATCTCAACATAGAAATTTGAGGAATGATATCTCACAGGGTGTCGGGACATTTTCGTTCCCAACAGTAAGGCACAACAACAACCACAGCAACTACAAATGTATTCTACGGCTTGGCTGTTACTTGGCTGAAGGATTAGTCCATCCTTTGCGTTTTGCTCAATAATCCCTAGAAGCTCCTCCTTCGAAATTTGGCGCCCCCACCCCTCATCAATATACAATTGCGCAAACTCTCCAAACCCTAAGCATGTCTCCCGGCGTGAAGTTGCCCGACAAGGATTACCAAGGAGGTCCTGCGCTTGTCGACACACACAATCCGCCACTGCAAAAGGTCCCTCAGCTGCGTCAACGAGTTTTTTCACATGATCATAGTTTGCGACCAAATGTTCAGGGGTGAAACTCTGCTCAACAGGAATCGTACGCAACTGCGGAATCTTCGTGCTAAATGTTTCCCCTCCGTACGCCTCCAAACTGAACTGCACAATATCAAAAAACAACTCCCTCGTGAGCTTGTTCACCTGAAACTCGTAAATTCCAATCATCCACTGAATGCTGCTATAGAATTTCATGTTCTCTTCCCGTTTGAAATGAAGGAGTCCCTTACTCACCATCCCATCTAAAATCTGCTCTAACTGGTTCTTTGCATTCCCCGACATCCCAAGCCGGTCCGCAATGCTATCAAGGCTTTCCGAAGCCTTTGGAGAAAATGGCAGCTGCACAGCAATCTTTGCTTCTTCAGGGCTGAAAAGCTGTTTTAGAATTCGAATCTCCACACCCGAAGCCGTTTCCGGGAAGCCCACCGGCATACTATCCAAGTGCCTCTGTAATTCACGATACACCTTATCATCAGACATAATCCTACACCGTATTATTCATTTTTATTAACATTCACCCTCAACACACAATTGCTGGAAGAGGTGGTTTCCTCAATGAGTAAAATCATATGTGGGAATCATAAAATTTATAAGGCTGTGTTTCAAATTAGTTTGCAGGACAAACCAGTTTGAAACTGGAATTCCGAGATGAATAACAATGTCAACTTCAACGGAATTAGACGCAATCGCCCTCAAAGTCCAACAAGCCTACTATGAAGACGGACTGGCTGACCTCTTCATGGGCGTCATTTTCCTAGGCTTAGCATCTGTTTTCACCATGCTTGCTTACAACATCACATTCTTGGTATTTATGTTAATCATGTTAAATCCGCTATTTTATGACCCCCTCATCGAGGCAGCAAAACGACGGTGGGTCTATCCCCGCGCAGGATATGTAAAACCCAAGCCTTTCAAAGAGACGAGTACACGTGGAGTGCTTCTCATCTTAGTTCTCATAGCGAGTATAGTGATTCTCCCTCCCGTAGTCCTTTTCATCATCTCCGGTTATGCTGGACTTTTCTTCTGGTTGATTTGGATAGCACCCGTCGGGTTTGGCTTGTTGATCGCCATTGGACTCTTTTTCCTCGCTCATAGATATCACCTCACCCGATACTATCTCTTTGCTATCCTCCTCCCCGTTATCGGTGTCATCGTTCCCTGGTTGAACCTCAGTGTTCCCAACGCATACGCGGCGTTTTTCACTACTTTTGCAATCCAAAATGCTATTATCGGTCTCCTCGCCCTCTTTTCCGGTACAGTTCTCTTTCTCCGATTTCTGCACCGCTATCACGTTGAACCCACAGATCCCGCTGAAGGTGAGAATCCACATGCCCGCGTCTGAATTTCCTACGGATCCCTCCTTCATCGACGACGACTTAGATCCTATTGTCCATTCGCCGGCGCGGCTCAAAATCCTAACAGTTCTCAAAGAAGTGGAAAGCGCAGATTTCCTCTTCATATTACGCCAAACCGGCTTAACGAGAGGTAACCTCTCCTCCCACCTCAGCAAACTTGAGACCGTCGGTTACGTCACAATTACCAAAGAATTTGTCGAAAAAATTCCCCACACTCTCATCCAACTCACAGAAGACGGAAAGAAAGCACTACAAACCTATCGCCAGCAAATGATACAAAAACTCGACCGCCTAAAATAACGTGAATGTTCAGGCAGTAGACCTTCTACTGACACGCACCGATTTACTATTTAAATATCTAAACACGCAATCACCAAAGCGAACCAGGTGGTGAGCAAGATGATGGAGATTACCTTGAGCGTTTTGTTTTGGGGCTACGTGATGGCCTATTGTGTACATGTAATCGAGGAAGTTGCAGTGGGTGAAGGGTTCATCGAGATGATGCGTAAGACCTTTTTTGCGGAGTTTTCGTGGCGGATGTTCTTTGGCTTCAATCTCATGATCTTTATAGTGTTTGTGATTGGCATCGTACTGTTCGAGCTGTTTGGTGGTGTGTGGGTGATTTGGCCCTTGAGTTTTGCCTTTATGTTCGTGACGAACGGGCTCTGGCATCTAATTCAAACCATTGTGCTCCGCAAGTTTTCACCGGGTTTGATAACGAGCCCATTCTATTGGATTCTCATATACTTCATCACTCGCTATTTCCTGTTAACTGGTGAAATACTCCTGCTAAACTTTGTTCTCTCAGCGGTTTTTGGTACAGTCATAACCTTGGTGATGTTTGGTCTAGCCCTCTATGTCCGACGAAAAATGAAAAAAGATCAGGAATAATGCCCAGTTCATTTATACTCCTCATTAGGTCCTCTCTACAACATTTTGTCTTTTAGAAATCTAAAAGTAATCCCCGGCACTAGGTAATGTTTACGTGTTGTCAGTTTGAAGGTGAACATGTATGACCCTAATGACAGGTGAAGAGTATCGTGCCAGTCTCCGTGACCGAAAACCCCTCAAAGTCTATTTCACTGGTGAGCTGCTCCAAGATCCACTTGACCATCCAATTATTCAGGCGTCAATCAATTCAATTGCCCTAACTTATGACCTGGCACACAATCCACAATTTCGGTCTATCATGACAGCGACCTCATCGATAACTGGGGAGACCATTAACCGGTTTTGCTATTTACATCAGAGTACCGAAGATCTTGAGAAAAAGGTGCAAATGCTGCGCTTGCTTGGTCAACAATGTGGAACCTGTTTTCAACGCTGTGTCGGCATGGATGCCCTCAATGCGGTGTATCTGACGACCTACGATATTGACCAGAAACACAAGACCAACTATCAACAACGATTCATCGAATACATGAAAGAGGTGGAAAAACACGACTGGGTCATTGATGGCTGTATGACCGACCCCAAAGGAGACCGAAGCAAACGTCCCTCTGAACAAAAAGATCCCGATGTGTTTGTGCACGTTGTCGAGCGCCGCGATGATGGCGTCGTCATTCGGGGGGCGAAAGCCCATCAAACGGGTGCAGTCAACTCCCATGAACACCTGCTCATGCCGACTTTAGCCATGCGGGATGCTGAAAAAGAATTCACCATTTGTTGCGCAGTTCCCGCCGACGCAGAGGGAATCACCTATTTTTATGGTAGACAGGCTAGCGATTTACGTCGGCTAGATCAGAGTGCTGAGGGTGATATTGATTGTGGAAACCCTGAGTTCGGGGGCCAAGAATGCCTGATAATCTTCGATAATGTATTCGTTCCCACTGAACGGATATTTATGAACGGAGAATCGGAATTTTGTAGTCAACTTGTGGAAAGCTTTGCAGCATATCATCGTCAGAGCTATGGAGGCTGTAAGGTGGGCGTCGGTGATGTATTGATCGGAGCCGCAGCGACCATCGCTGAATACAACGGGGTCCAAAACGCTTCCCACATCAAAGACAAGCTCACCGAAATGGTACATTTGAATGAAACCCTTTACTCCTGTGGGCTAGCCTGCTCAAGCTGCGGGCAACAAACTGCAGCCGGCAATTATCTTGTCGACATCTTACTGGCTAATGTATGCAAACAGAACGTGACCCGGTTTCCATTCGAAATCGCTCGACTGCTACAAGATATCGCTGGCGGATTATTTGTCACCTGCCCCAGTGCCAAAGAATTAGAAAACCCCGAAACCCGCCAAATCATCGAAAAGTACCTGGTCGGAGCCGAAGGCGTCGATACCATCGACCGGATGAAAATCCTCCGACTAATTGAAAACCTAACTCTAGGACGCGCCGCAGTTGGCTATTTAACCGAATCCATGCATGGTGCAGGTTCTCCACAAGCTCAACGAATTATGATTGGAAGACTGGCAAATTTCGAAGAGAAAAAGAAGCTTGCCAAATCCCTTGCAAGAATTGAAGAAAAGTAAGCATCCAAATTTGTGTATCCTATTGATGCTCCCAGTTTTTGTACCATCGACGGAGTACTTGAGGTTTTGCCTGTGGACTTAGGGGTTTCTGATAAGATATCGCGTCAGCGGCGGCAAGCACCTCTTTTTCGCTTTTTCCTTGAGAGATGCATTCCTGCATGGTGGCTTGGACTTTGAGCATGAACGCTAATCGGTCTTGGACGAAGGTTTTGGTCATTAACGGACCGTGCCCTGGGATAATGGTGTCAAGGTCGAGAGTGAGATATTCTTGAAGAGCACGAATCCATTGATGGAGACTACTCCCTTTACCACCCCAGGGATAGCCGGGCATGAGATTGTCACCAGCCACCAGCACTCTCTCTTTAGAACAGAAGATGTAGCTAGAGTCATCAGTATGTCCGCCAGTGCGTCTAATGACAAGCCGAACGGTTCCCTCTTGGAGTTCCAACGAATCTTCAAAGAGCTTTGTGGGTGCTACGACGGGGAAACCAGGGAGAGTTTTACGTTTAGCGTCATGGAGATGCTTAGCTAGGCGGGTTGAGGCAATAATTGTGCAATCAGAGTAAAAGGGAAGGCTATGTGTATGATCGCTGTGAAAATGAGTGAGAATCACAGTTTTCACTGGCTGGCTAGCAAGGCTTTCGATTTGGCGTCTCACTGCCTGCATTTCAATTGGCGGGCGTCGTGCGCCAGCATCAATCATAACGACTTGAGAAGGTAATATGAACGCGGTGGTATTGACGCCGTTAAACAAGGCATAGCAATTGTCAGTGATTTTTTCAAAGTCCATATGNGCACAACACAACATGAGTTATNTAGTTTCAAGGTTGCGTTTCCAATCTTTCACAATTTGTCGTTCGCGATGAAAATGCCCGAGTTCACCACCCCATTTTCCCCCAACGAACGCACCTAGCGTTTCAAGTGCGGCAAGGGCTAGTCCGAAAGCGATACCGACCCATTCACCACCCAACACAAAGCCGATGGTACCCACCCAGAGCGCGGTGAAGGCTGTCCAGTACCCAGCAAAGAAGAAGAACCATTGCCGGCGAGGCGGAGAGGCTTTCAAGTAAGTAGTGTAATTGATTTTCAACGTAGGTAGGTAGTAGATATCACGAGTAATTCCATCCAAACGAATCCCCAAGGCTTTCCCGAAAATTAGGCGTCCAAACGGATAGAAGAGAAACACGATACCCGCAACGAGGGCACCCGGATAAAAATAAACCCAGAAGAGATCAACCCAGAAATTGCCCGTGGGCTGTAAATTGAAGAGAGCCAACCACACATAATAGAAGAGCCCAAGAGTCCCACATAGAAACCAGAAAAATAGCCATTTCAGCGACCTAGGTTTGCCCAAACGTTCTTCGTAGAGCAAATCGCGTATCTCTGCCGCCTTCGTGATACAGGCGTCATCGGGGGCAGGTTGACGTTTAATTTGCCCAACGATACGCCAAAAGTGTCGCCTCGTATCTGCATCCACTTGTTGAGGACTTGACACAATCTCAGTATGGATTTGATTTAGATCCTCAAGTAATCCCATACAACACAATATGTTCTTGGAAGTATATTTTTGCTAGTAAACCAGTTGTCTAAGTCGTTTTTTCGGCAATTGTTGAATTTCCCCACATCTAATTGCTTTGATAGCTTTCATAATGAACGAGTTCGTTGAGCGGTTTTCGGGGTCGGGGTTGTTCTTTGGATTGCGTATGCCCAATGGGAACAATTGCCACGGGCTGAATCGTAGCCGGTAGATTGAGGACTTTACTCAGGGCATCTTCTCGATACATTCCAATCCAACAGGCGCCCAAACCACGATTCGCTACAGCAAGGAGCAGGTTCATCGTGGCAATAGCAGAGTCTTGGATGCAGAAACGATCGGCAAAGATGCTGTTCTGTTTACCCTTGTAGGCCTGCGTATCTGTACAGACAACGATGACAACAGGCGCTTGTTTCATGAAATTTTGGGGCGTCACCTTTATCGTGCGCTTTGATGAAATCGGAACCTCAATATCCGTCGTTGTTTCCCAGATTTTTTCGATGCTCTCCGGCTTCCGGATGATAACGAACCGCCACGGTTGGTTATTGCCCGCCGAAGGCGCCCAGCGTGCCGCCTCAAGAACGTACAATAAATCATCATCAGAAACCTCTTTGTCCGTGAAGTAATGAATACTCCGACGCTTCTTGACCAACTCGTCAAACTCCAAACATTCAACCTCCTGCTGTGAACGTAGTGAAGTATCACATCATTCTTGATATTTTTTAGCTTGATGGATTCTATGGTAACACGATTACAACACACTAATGGTTAAAAGAAAAGGGAAGAGGGCTAGTCTGTAGTCCGCGTCTCTCTTTTTTAGAAGTGTATTGGGTGTTTCACGGTGTCTTAAAACAGAAAGTGAACCGACTGGTTACCATAACCATAAATATCTCATATGCTGAGACAGTATTCGCTTCTGGTGAGAAACTATGCCGAAGATAAAAATCACTGTCATTAAACGATTTCATCCCAAAGACGTCTTTGGCAAAGACTACGTTACCCCTAGTGGGAAAACTGCCACCGAATGCCAAAGCTTCAAGGATGGCCAAGAATTCATCATCGAAAAAGGGCAGAAACCGGACGGCTTCTGCACTTGGGCTTGGTATGACGTCTACAAGGACCTCTCCGTCCTTAACTGGGGCGGTAACTTCCGCAACTGGATGGAAGATGGCATCATGTACACAGCTTGCTCAGATGGTGTCCGACCAGTCTGCTTCAAACTAGAACGTCTTGATGAATAACCGGTACTGATTACACTAAGACTTTAAGAAAAACAACGGTGAATGGTGTTGAATGAAACGGCGTTTCGCAAATACTTGTCAAAACGTAAAGTTGACCCAGAGCAAGCCCAAACCTTCCTCAATTGCTTGGAAGAGCTGCAAAAGGTTCAAAAAACCGACAATATTGATTCCCTCCCTAAAGGCACAATATTACAGTATACAGAACACCTCGTCAAAGTTAATCCTGATGCAGTATTAGATACTCTCCGTGCACTCTACAATTATGGTTATTTCATCAAGAACTATGATTATGTGGCGGAGGTGCTGGACATCCATGAAGGATATAATGCCATGGACAACCTGTTTGACCGCGTGGCTGAACAATTCGGAGAAACAGTTCGCGATGAAATCTTTACAGACATCCAATTGCCGCCGTTGGGCGTGGATCCTGAACCCAAGTGTGAGGTCACCAAAATTGTCATGAAGCGCTTGGAAGAGACGCTCGGAGAAGACAAAACGATTGAGCTACTTGCTCCCTGTTTGCATGGGCATGATGTTGAACCGAAAGCACGGGAGGATTTTCTCAAGCTCAAAGATATTGACGCCTTTCTAGAGTTTAAACATCAGACAGTCGTCGACCGCTTTCGCCAACATATGAAGAATGGCACCTTGGAATACGCTCAGTACGTCGATGAAGACGTTGTAGCGTATGTGGAAAATACACCAACCATCTCGCCCGGGATACGTGAAGGGGACAAAATCATCAGCACAAAAATTCCGTACCACATCAAAGCAATGCTGGACGCCAAGGATCCTCACATGAAACGCTATTATGTCTGCTATTGCCCCTGGGTACGCGGAGCAATAAGAAACGGGACCGAGGATGAAATCTCCTCAAATTTCTGCCACTGCAGTGCGGGATTTACCAAACAATACTGGGACATCGTCTTCAATCAACCAGTCAAAGTGCAGCCTATTGAAACCGCATTAACCGGAGCATTACACTGCAAGTTTGCAATAGAAATTCCCAAAAAATACCAGAAGAAAGACGCAGCAAACAGATGATCACTGGATACCTGGTTGTCACCGCATTAAAACGTGGTTAGGAATAATAAGGGTAACTTCTGGTATCTGAAGACAGAAGCAGGGTACAAATATCGTTGGAGTTCAGATAAAAAATTGGTGAAATATGTTGGATAAAATTGCGTTTCGTGAATATCTGACGGAAAAAAATGTTGATGAAGAACAAGCCACAATATTCGTCAGACGCTTACAAGAATTGAAGAAGTTTTTAAAAAGCAATGACATTGATACCCTCCCTCCAGACAAAATCCTTGAATACACCGAATCCCTTGTAGAAGCCGATTCCGATACGGTATTGGAATTCTTACGCGCTTTAATCCAATACGCGAACTTTACCAAAAACTATGAGTACGTCATTGAAATTATTGACATCGCAGAAGCCTTCAACGCCATGGACAACTTGTACCAACGAATCGGAGAACAACACGGGGAGAAGGTGCGAGATGACATTCTTGCCGGGATTGAGATTCCACCGTTAGGTGTAGATCCCGAAACAAAACCTGCATTCACCAAGGTTGTCATGCAACGCCTTGAAGAAAAACTGGGTGAAGACAAAACCATTGAATTGCTTGCTCCATGTTTGCACGGTCGACCCCTCGAAGAAGCGAAGCGAGATCGCGAAGATTTACTCCGATTAGGTGACATTGATGAATTCTTGGCATTAAAACATCAGGAATTCGTCGAACGGGTGAAACAGCACCAACAGGATGGAACGCTCGAATACGCCCAGTACGTCGATGATGACGTTGTGGATTATGTGATAAACACTCTCACCATCGCTCCGGGGGTCCGAGAAGGTGATACAATCATCAGCACAAAAATTCCATATCAGACCATCAAGTATCTCACAGCTGATAGCGACCGGATGAAACGATACTATTATTGTCACTGTGCATGGGTACGAGGAGCAATCAAAAATGGTGGCGAGCATGAGATTTCACCGAATTTCTGCCATTGTAGTGCCGGATTTACCAAACTCTACTGGGACGTTGTTTTTGACCAACCGGTCAATGTTAAACCCATTGAAACGGCGTTAACCGGAGCGTTACATTGTAAGTTTGCAATCCAGATACCAAAAGGGTATCAGAAATTCATCCAGTAGCTGAACCATTCCTTTTTTGTGCATCATGCGTAGCTGTATAGCGTCACAGGATGTTAGTGAACATGAATCGGAAACGGCTTGGAATCGCAATTCTCACAGGTGCGCTCTTAGGCATTCTCTGCATTATTGGAGTTGGACTTCGACTTCCTGGTGGATACTTTGCGAATTGGGTGTTCCTAATTGGGATGTGGTATAACCGTGTCATCATGGGGCTCGTGGTTGGCCTCGCTGATGAGATTGTCATCATTAAAGGGGAAAATAGCCGGGTGTGGGCAAACGCCATTGTTCGCGGGTTGATCTTGGGGCTCATCGTGTCAGCGGCTATCTTCCTTTCCACTGAATTTCGAGATATCCTCGCATTCTTTGCAGGCATTATCTATGGCATTATTATTGACTTAGTTTCAACCGCTCTGAGCAGAACGTAAACACAGCATAAAACATACAAACAAGAAGTCGTAACGCAAAAGCGTACAAGCTCCAAATCTACGAAATGAAGAAAGGCAGGAAAGATT
>JGI2171J19970_10000071_pt1 | contig 39643 bp, 35 predicted proteins | sample DeeMarSWOR324_28_FD_19970 | JGI IMG/M metagenome (IMG submission 19970) | reverse complement strand
TGTGAAAAGATATCATCATCAATAGGTTCCAAATACAATTCTATAGCCTCTTTTATGCTTCCAATTGCTTCTTCAGTATCACCTTCTGAAATATCTGGGAAGAGAAGGGACGTACGCAATGTACCCACCCTCATCAGATTTTTCCAAGACTACTTTCAACTTCTACTTGACCTCCCTCGTTCTAAAAACATGAATGTTACACGTGTAACAAATTGAGAGAAACACCAGTAGTTGACAACCCCGAATGATAAAAAGGTTTTTAAATCAACACAATGCCATTTTCATGGAACTCATGCAGCTACATGACATGAAGATGCCCCTGTAATCACAATAAAAATGACAATGATCATTCATGATGTGGTATCATGTTAGAGAACTACGTATCTGATATATATGCTTGTGCCCGCTGTGGTGACTGCAGAGAATCTGTAAAATTGGAATCTGCGCACAGAGGAGTTTACAAAGTGTGTCCCATTAAAGACCAATTAGGATTTGACTCGTACACTGCACGGGGTAAATTAATGGTTCTACGGAATGCTCTAGAGGGAAAAGAAATTAATGAGGATGTATCCGACTTGTTTTACACCTGTTTGGAAGGTGGAAACTGCACAGAAGTCTGTATATCTCAAATAGGAGAAGGAATTGATATACCCAGTATTATAGAGGATTTCAGATCCATCCTATCGGAAAAAGGATTTACCAGAAAAACGCCGGAAGGTGTTGAAAAGTTAATGTCCTGCAAAACCAAAGAAGAGTACCTCACAATGTACAAGTACTTATACAAAGAGACAGACCACCTCGATTTTGAGGTGAAGACCAACATGTTTACCATGGCCAGAAAGGGTTATGTCTCATGGGCGAAAAAAACAGGACTCCTCTCCATACAAAAAGTGATAATATGACACCAGAAATCGTTTGGAAGCGTTTTTTAACATATTCTTCCTCAAATGTACTGTGCCACACACCATTTAAGAAAGATAAAAACCATTTGTTGGAAAGGCTTAAATCTGTGAGATTCCCCAACACATACAATGAAGGTATGGATTGATATCTCAAATGCTCCACATGTCCATTTCTTCAAGGACCTCATTAGAGAGATCAAGGCAAAAGTTATTATTACCACGAGAAAATTTGACTCAGTTCCTGAAATCCTCAACTTGAATAACATTGAATACACTGTCATTGGGAATCACGGCGGCAGTGATGTCAAAGAAAAGTTGATAGCTAGTTCAAAACGAATTTTGGAGTTGACTGAATTTATCGCAGACAAAGATGTGGATTTAGCCGTCTTTAAGCACTCAGTGGAGGCTCCCAGAGTGGCATACGGGTTACAGATTCCTTCCATCTGCGTTGTGGACAATGAACACGGGATAGCTCAAAATAAATTGATGTTACCGTTGTCCACAAAAGTTGTGGCACCAAAATGTATTCCCACACAAGAGATCATGCAGTTTGGCGTAAAAAAAGAGAATTTAATCCAGTTTAACGGCATTTGCGAGTTAGCACATGTCCGCAGCTTTACTCCAGATCCTGAAGTGGTGACACAGCTAGGGTTAGACCCAGACAAGAACATTGTGGTGATGCGCCCTGAGCCTGCCAAGGCCAACTACTTTAATGGAGACAGGAAAAAGACAATCATCAAAAAAATACTGCAGAATAATACGTTTGATCAATGTGTGGTCTTTCCCCGATTTGAAGAACAGAAAAAAGTGCTGGAATTCCCCCATACTGTCATCCCCACAAAAGCGGTGGACGCCTTGAGTTTGATGCACTATGCAGATTTAGTCATCAGTGCAGGTGGGTCTATGAACCGGGAGGCCGTCTGTGTAGGTACGCCTGCCATATCAACCTATCCAGAGAAATTGTTATCAGTGACCAAATTCTTGATTGATCTTGGGTTAAAGAAGCATTCTCTTTCAATACCAGAAATATTCTCGTACGCAAAAGAATTCATGGCTGACACCACCTACCGGAAGAAAGCTTCAACCATTTTGAACCAGATGGAGAACCCCATTGATGTGCTCTTGAGAGAAATTCGAAAGTGTGGTGAAGAAGACTTCAATTAATTTTGAATGTATGTGTAACCTTTATATTGTTGAGAAATAAACTATACTATGAACCTGGAAGAGGTGCTCGATATCTTCAGAACTGATGAAGAGAAAGCAAAGTTACTGGCCATGCAGATAGCCAACGATAGGGGAAGGGAAGTCATGGAGTGTATCTTCAGAGGAAACCCAAAATCAGCTTCAGAAATTGCACGCGAATTGAATGTTCCTCTTCCCACTGTCATGTTTCATGTAGAACGATTTTTGGAAATTGGCATCATTAAGATCGTGAAAACCCGTATGTCCAAAAAATTGCGGGAAATAAAGTATTACGGTCCTGCTAAACGGGCCATTCTCATTATACCCTACCAGAAGGAAGAGACCATGTCGTATATCGCAGATGCAGTCAAATCCTCAGTGATTACTCCCTTGACAGCAGCTCTGGTCATTGTTATTTCCGGTATAGCAGGATACCTGGTGAAAAGGGTTACCACCGTAAAGGAGGTGGCACAACCCATGCTGGAGGCGGCAGAAGAAGCCTCCCGCGAGATGGTCAAAGCACCTGTACCTGTACCAGAGCAGGTGACAGAGCCCTTTTTCTCGCTGCAGAATCCTGTCATACTGGTGTTAATAGGGTGCATTCTCACGTTGATGATTTTGGGAATCTATTCCTATGTCAAGAGCAAAAAATGGTGAATGGCAAACGGGCTGTCAGTAGCACGTAGTTAACGTTAACCTGTAATAATCAGGATTAGTCATTCTTTTTTCTGAAAAATACATAGAACAAAACAGTTCCCACCACATACATGAGGCAGTAATCTGAAATGCATGAGAAAAATTCCCTGTTGCAAGCAAATACCCACCAATATCTGATCCTACCGCCCTGAAAATGGTAGATCCAAACTGGTAGATACTGTTTGCTTTCCCTCTCTCGTGTTCGGGGATTTCGCCCATGTAAAAATTCTTTTCAGCAGGACGGGCCATATTCATTAAGGTTCTTCTCATGAAGAATCCAATAAAAGCAGAAGACAGCATGGTGGACACCATGATCAACAACAAAAAGGGAATGGACAAGAACTGTGTCAGAACAAGGGAGCCCACTTTTCCAAACTTTCGAACGATAAAGGGGAGCACTAAGGAAGCTATCCCCATGGATAACTCACCAACAGAAAAGATCAACCCAATTTGAGCTGCGGTAGCATGGTGCACTTGAGAGAAGTACACATTAAAAAAGGGGACGATAACCCCCGCTCCAAACCCAATGGTAATGCTGCACAAAGCAAACTTCAGGACAAAAGCACGTCTTCCTGAAAATAATGGTTCTGCAACACCAGAGGGCTCAGTAATTACCTTTTTCTCTCTAATAAAAAACAAAGGGAAAAAAGCGAGCAGTGTGAACCCTCCTGCAGTGAACAGGGTATACTGGTACTGTACTGCTAACTGGTACTGTAGTACGAAATCTTTTACTGCAAAAACAAAAAAGGCTGGTAACAACCCTCCGAGGAGGCTGCCCACCATGCGGGAGAAACTCCTTAGAGCTGCATTGACAGAAAACAAATGCATTCTCTCATAATCATTGCTTTGCTCCATCATGAAGGGATCTTCAGTAATTTTGGACAGCGATTCGCTCATTCCACGGATGATGTTTGCCAGCAACAGCACGTATTGATCTCGTGCGGTGCATAAGACGATGATTGATACGAACTTGAATGCAGTAGAAATGAGCAACGTGTTTTTCCTTCCAATCTTGTCGCAGAGTGCTCCTCCTGGAAACAAAGATAAGGCAGAGGCAAAAAGATATGAAGATATCAACAACCCGAGATACGTGGTGGAGAACCCTAACTCTAAAATGTACAGATTGAATATAACTGAAAAGATGCCCATACTCACTGTGGTTAACGAGCGGCTGAACAAAAATATTTTTGAATTCTTGGAAAAGGATTTCAACCGGTTATAATAATCAGTTACTTCGTCTGCAATGTCCATTGTGTGGGAAAGGTTTCCGCTGGTATAAAAGGTTATGGGTTTACTGTATAGTCATGGTTAAGGTTGTTACGATTGTGTGGACTGGATTGCTTAATCATTCGTGCTTTCCACAATTGTTACACGTGTAACATTCTTGTTTTTTTCTATTTTTTCTCATATTTTCAGCACATAAAATATTTAAAGGTTGCAATACCAGCATTCTTGACATCTCACCCATAGAAACGCTTTTAAAGCTCCACAAGAAAACTCCCATAATGAAATATCATGCTGTCATTTCAAAGGAAAAAGACTGGATTGTAGCTGTGTGTCCCGAGGTTGACGTAGCTTCAGAGGGAAAAACTGTAGAAGAAGCCATGAAGAATCTCAAAGAAGCCGTTGAACTCTATCTGGAGGATGAAAATCTAGAATCACTTACCATAAAGGAAATTCAGGTAAAAACTCTTGAAATTTCTCTTTAATTTTTATTGAAAAGTTTTTCGAATTCTTTAAAAGGAAGGCCTGCTTGTCGTGATATACTGTGTAACGTTCCGTCTGGAAGATCTTTATGAAGGGGAACGATAACAATTATTGTACCTTCTGATGTTGTTCTCTTTAATTTCACATGACTCCCTCTCTGCTTTACGAACCTAAACCCAATTTTTGTCAGCTTCTTTATTATATCATTCCCGGAGACGGATTTCACTGCGCCCATCCCCTTTTCTTTGCCTATGCATTTTAATCCCTCTTCAAAGTTTGATGTGAGTGATTTGTGGTTTACTTCGAAGGAAGACAATTTCTTCCTTGAGACAAACTATGTAAATCCATAGTTTGTGGGAAAATCTCTTTTTGTTTCATTGTTTTTATAGTTTTCGGTTGATGTAAGTAAGTCTTTCTCATCAAAGTATGTATTTTCCTCACATGTCGCCTTTCCATCTTTTTCTGTGAAATAGACAAATAGGGTTTTCAGAATTCTCTCAAGAGCTGGAACTATTTGTGTGGAAGAAAAGGTTCTGCAGCTTTGGACTAATAGTAACTGTTGTGCTAATTATGCTGTTGCTACAGAGACATTCTCATTCTGATGTACCTTTTTTACACAACACAGTTTCACAATCTATTTAATAATAAGGAAAGAGCATTAACCGTGAAGAAAGTCGTTGCATTCTCATTTTTTGTGCTGTATGCAGCAGGATGTATCTCCTTACCTGCACCAGAAACAGTGACAATCTACAGAGACATCTACGGAGTTCCTCACATTGTTGCTAAATCTGATGAAGGTGTCTTCTTTGGCATGGGTTACGTCCAGGCTCAAGACCACCTTGAACAAATGCTCAAGAACTTTGCACAAGCCGCTGGAAGACTCTCATCAATAGAAGGAAAAACTGGATATGAATCTGATGTCATTGTCAATTTATTAAATATACCTGAAATTGCACACGAACAGTATAATACCCTTTCTCCTGATGCCAGAAATGCAATTGAAAGGTTCTGCAACGGAATTAATAAGTATATCAAAGAAAATAAGAAATCCCTTCCCGAATGGACAAAAGAGGTAGACCCTGAAGAGGTGGTGGCCTTCTCCAAATATGCCATGCTGTCCAGACCAATAGGCCGTCTCAAACAGCATGAACTTCGCCACATAAAAGGAAAATCAATGTTCGATCTCATTACTGTCCCTGAAGATCTATCCAATGAATGGGTTATATCTCCTCAAAAAAGTGCTTCAGGCGATGCCATAATCCAAGCTGATCCCCATTTGCCATGGGAGGGTCTAAACCAATGGTATGAGGTTCATCTAAAAGGAGAAACTATCAATGTGGCAGGAGCAACCCTCTTTGGATTACCCACAGTAATAATAGGGTTTAACGAGCATATTGCCTGGACAATGACTGCAAATAGCCCAGATACTGCCGATGTCTACCAGGAAAAGATAAAAAAAGAAGGAACCAAATATTTTTATCAGTATGATAACGAATGGAAACCAATTGAAGAAAAAAGAGTAGAAATCCGAACAACCAAAGAAAAGGAGATCACTCTTTACTACACTCACCACGGGCCTGTTATTGCGTTCGATGAAAAAAATCAGATTGCATACACGGCTAAATTAAGTACCTGCAATGAAGTGGGCATGATAGACCAGATGTTATTGCTGAATAAGGCTTCCAACCTTTCTGAATTCAAAAAAGCTTTATCACTGCAGCAGTTTGTGCGATGGAATATCGTTTATGGAGATGTTGACGGAAATATCTTCTATATATACAATGCCAGAGTAGGTGTAAGAGATGAGACCTACGATTGGAGCCAGCCCGTCCCCGGATGGACTTCAGACACGGAATGGAAAGGGGTGTACCCTTTTGATCAACTCCCGCAGTCTGAAAATCCAGAAGAAGGATTCTTCCAGAACTGTAATGTAGCCCCCTGGTTCATAAATGGATGCAATGATATACGAAAGGAATATCCAGAGTATTTGGTTCCCGATAAGCCCATGAACAAGAGAGGTCAGAGAGCAACACACTTACTGTCACAGGATGCCCTCTTCACCATTGAGGATATGATGTCCTTTTCTTTAGATACTTATTCTCTTTTGGCAGAAGAAGAGGTACAGTCTTTACTGCAGATAGACGAATCTTTTCTTGATGATAAAACAAAAGAAGCTCTCAACTTGGTAAAAGCCTGGGATTTGAAAGTAGAAAAAGATAGCAGGGAGTCACTCCTTTTTATAACCTGGTTAACAATGAATTCGCATTTAAATGAAGTAGAAGCTCTAACAGAGGCAGTACAGTTACTGGAGGAAACCTATGGAAGGTACGACGTGTTATGGGGCGATGTCCATGTAATCAGAAGGGGAGACATATATCCTCTGTCGGGAAGTCATTTTCTGCAGACATTATTCATGACAGGAGGGCAACTGCAGCAAACCAGAGAATACTGCGACCGCGGATCTTCTTATTTGTTACTGGTGGAATTGGGAACCCTTGTTGAAGCGTGGAGTGTGAGACCGTTGGGCCAGAGTGAAGATCTGAATTCTCCCCACTATGCAGACATGACAGAACTCTACAGTAGAAACCAATACAAACAGTTCTTTTTTACAGAAGAGGACATACTGAATCACATTGAATCAGAGGTTATTCTCGAATGTTGAAAAAAAGAAAAGGAGGAAAGGTGAGAGATGACCAATATTACAACTGCCATTACGCGCACCCTAATTTGGATCAATCCAAGGTATGCGTGCACCATATGCATCTCGGGTGGTTGCGGCCTGCTCAACCTTTTTGCCCACACATTTCATGAATTAAGCCTCCCTTTTCTATTAACTTTTTTCTCACAAATACTGTGACGAGGACGCCTTCCAGTTCAAGCCCCCTCTATACCTCTCGGCTGAATAATCTGCAGTGGAGCAGTTTACTGCTACCATTGCTAACGGTTACTATTATATGTAGTATCTACTATATAAAGGTTTCTATCAACAATTGTCGAATTATATAACTTCCAAGATACTTATCTATCAAAAATGATCAAACCTTTCTATAATCTTTCTCCAGGAATTCCTATTTCTCACAACTTCCACACAAAAAATAAAAAAAGGAGAACATTTATTCTGCAATGTACTGAAGCAACTTCAACTTGACAAACAAACGCGGACACAGAGCTATCCATAACCCCGCAGCAATAGTGCTGATAACTACTATTATCGTGCCTTCAGACAGGTGCAGTATGAGATTTCTCATGATAGGTCCTATGAGGAATCCCAGTACAAGCGTGATCACTCCCTTGGCCTTGCTGACAGGTTCCCATGTACGTCTCATGGCACTGTACCCCAGGAGGAACCCAGTAAACATGCCCACGCGCTCTGGAACCAACTCTGCATTCCATCCGACACTGAAGAGCACAGCAGAAACCATTAATATCAGTGCCCATCTTTTCCACAGGTGTTCAGGCATCTTTATAGTAGAAAAGTAGAAAGCAGTGTATAGCAATCCTATTCCTAAAAGCCAGCCGCCAATGACATCAGTAACATAGTGTTCTCCCAGTCCCATGCGTGAAAGTCCTACAAGAAAGGATACAACAACTGCAAGAATCCCTGTATACTTCACTGCATACTTTGTAATAAACCCCCACCCCATGACAGCATTCTGCGGGCTGCCAGAAGGGTATCCGTATGCAGGCTCAGTAGCCCCTGGAGGTCGGGGCAGCTTGAAAGCTGCTTTTGCTAGTAACCCTACAGCCCCTGCACCATACATCAGCGCAGTAAGTGCTGCTCCATCCTTTTTAAGGCCCCACCAGTAGAGAATGGGTCCAAACAATAAAGCAATCCCTGCCAGCGCATGGAATATTTCCCATACTCCATCTGGTATTTCCCACTCCGATATGGTTGCATCCAGTGGTTCTAGAGCATCTGTGTACAGTCTCAGAACTCCAATTAATGAGAAGAGAAGCAGCGGTACGACGATCTTGATAAAAATTTTGTATTCTTTGTTATTCATGCACTAATCACTAAGAGTATACATTTAAATCTTTGTGTAATAAAATCTGATTTTTTATATATTATTTCTCTATATATCTTATTATCTTCATTACTATGGAATGAGACTTCATAGACTTCATCTCAACCGATTCAAAGGTTCTCTCGGTCAAGACGACAGAGAAGAGGTAGCTCTTTCACGACGTATACTCGAGCAGATGCGAGAGGAGTTCTTAGGACACTCCTGATTAGAGAGGAGTAACCAGGTTAAAGTACTCTCATTCTGCCAACATAAAAATCATCTAGAATTGCGTACCTCTGGATTCAAGCAGTCACAATCCCAGATGTACAAAACACAGAGTGTACAGAGCTCTACCAGCATGAGAGTAGATATTCATCACTGCCAAAGACCTGGCATCCAGCCTGCACCATGGCAAGAGCACTCTCAAAGGCCTGATGAGCTGATGGAATGCAAACAACGAAGATAAATTCACCCAATGTTACACGTGTAACAAAAAGCAACGCCCACAGATTTGACAGCCCCAGGATTTTGCGAATTACTCACATATCACAAATCAAAAGCCTCTTTAGTGACTTCTGTGTACATACTTCATGTACGTGAGTTCCAAATTAAAGTACTTGGAACCTGTTATCCCAGAAGCTTTTACACCACCCAAATGGGGTAACCGGGATGTGAACAGCAAGTGATCATCGTTCACAATGATACCGCCTGCATCCACCCTTTCAATGAATTCTTCCACCACTTTATCATTTTCACTCCATATAGAGGCCCTCAGCCCATATTTTGAGTTATTAATCTTGTCAATGGCCCCTTTTAACGATGTCACCTTACAGATAGGAAGTAAAGGACCAAACGTTTCCTCCTGCATGCACACCATGTTAGTGTCACATTCTGAAAGCACAGTAGGCTCAAAGTAAAGTCCCAAATCATCTGGTTCCCCTTTGTAGTTTACTCGATGACCACCACACTCCAGTTGTGCACCCTTTTGAACAGCATCTTTCGTGTATACTTCTATATTCTCTAACGCTTCTATAGCTGTAGGAACGATATCTGTTTGAGGATTAGAAGGTAATCCCACCTGTAATGATTTAGCATACTTCGTCAATTGAGAAACTACAGTATCATACACTGATTCATGGATGAACAGCCGTTTTACAGCAATACACGCCTGTCCAGATCCTAAAAAGCGCGCTCTCCCTGCATCGTGGATAGCTCTGTCAAGGTCTGCATCATTCCAGATCAGTGCGGCATCACTCCCTGCTATCTCTAGTATTACCTTCTTGTAATTCTTTACCGCTTTCGAAGCAATTTCAACCCCGCTCTCAGAGGAACGATAGAAAATGATACAGTTCAATCCTTTCGCCCATTCATTGATGCACATTTTGGAATCTGCCACTGTAGTACACAGAGGGTTAATATTGTACTCCTGAAATATGTTGTACATCATTTCAGAAATATACAAGGTAGATACCGGCAGCATGGAGGGAGGTTTCACCACAGTACAGTTCCCAGATATAAATGAACAGCAAATGTTCAGAATCCCTAATGTGGTGGCAGCATTAGAGGGCGTGACCAACCCCACAGCTCCGTAGGGAATCCTCAGCAAATAATCTCCATTCAACTCTTTGGGTTTCAACTGCTCTCCCAGGTAATACAGCATGTCCTCAGTGAAGAAGGTGGAAGATTCTGTGTACTCCCAGTCCAGCATTTTTTGGGGATGTCCTTCTTTTACGCTAATGTCCTCGATTTCTTTTCTGTTGTCCTTGAAAGCCTTCCCTATTCTGGCCAATATCTCTTTTCTCTTCTCGATAGGTAATTTTTGAACTTCTCTTCCGTGTTTTTGTGCCACTTTTACAGATTTTTGTACCTCTTTTTGAGAAGCAATACAGAATTCTGCATACACTGCACTGTCATCAAAGTCTGGAAGACCATTTCTTCTAATGTACTGTAAAACATACCGTTCTTCTGCAGTTTTTGGTTTTAAAAGCCCAGATAGAAGCCTTAATAGAAATTTTTGATATTTTGGGATGTTCCTCAGATTATACGCAATGAAAATGCCAGGATTCTTAATAACATCGTCTGCCCGTAACGCTAGCCCTTTGGTTTCTGTCTCAATCCAGTCACCGATGAGCAGCTTATACATGGGAGAAGACATTCTGGAGACCTTAAAAAGATTTTTCATCAACAGGGTTAGCAATTGCTGGTGTTGTTCCAAATTTGTTACACGTGTAACAAATTTTTATTGCTTCTAGAGTCTTGTCAGCCCTCATCAATTACTAGGAGGTTCTACTATTGTAATGAGCTCCTCTACCATGGCTGGACAACCCATCTGCATTTAGCGTATTAACTTCAAGCATATTCCAAAAATTCAACTGCTTTACACCTATTTTGTCATTGGTAACTTTACAAACGTAAAGATAAGTAAGAATTGAATTAAATGTTCTCATGTACCTGAGAACCAAGCCAAAAGATTTATATAGGGTAGATAGGTGAAAGGCACGGAGGTGTTTAGAATGGCTAACATCAAGAAATGGGAAAGTGAAGAAGTTGGATGCACCATTGGCATAGACTATGATCTGTGCAACGGAGATGCCGAGTGTGTCGAAGTGTGTCCCACAGAAGTCTATGAAGTGGTTGACGGAAAGTCCACCGCCCCAAACATAGATGAATGCATTGAGTGCTGTGCCTGCGTAGAAGCCTGCCCCACCGATGCCATTGAACACAGCTCATGCTAGGAGTGAAAAACCATCTAAGAAAGGTATCCCGAAAAGGAGAGAATGATTCCCAAGAAAGGAGGACTCTTCAAAGAAGAACCTGATAATTTGAGGTGAATTTGTTTTGTTTTAATCTGATTTTTTCACAAATTCAAAATAAGACTTAGAATTGTTATTCTATTAAATCCAGCAGTTCTTTAAGATCTGTTGCGGCCTTGACTTTTCACAGTGTGTGTGAACCCTGAGGTTGAGAACCTTTTTATATGACCACCTCTAGTATGTGACATGCCCTTTGTCCTCCGCTCCGATTTTGCTCCTGCAGGAGACCAGCCCAAAGCAATAGAACAGTTAACCACGGGCATCTTATCTGGATTGAAAGAGCAGACCCTCCTGGGAGTGACAGGATCGGGAAAGACCTTTACCATGGCCTGTGTCATTGAGAAAATCAATCGGCCTGTTCTGGTGATCTCCCACAATAAGACGCTGGCTGCCCAGTTGTACACCGAGTTCAAGCAGTTCTTTCCAGGGAATGCAGTAGAATACTTTGTCTCGTACTACGACTACTACCAGCCAGAAGCGTACATTCCTAAGACAGATACCTACATTGGAAAAGAAACCTCAGTAAACGACGTAATCGACAAAATGCGGCTGTCTGCCACAGCTTCCCTCCAGGACCGAAGAGATGTCATTGTGGTGGCGTCTGTCTCCTGCATATACGGGCTGGGCATTCCAAAAGATTACAAAGAAATGGGCATTGCTTTAGAAGTGGGCATGCCCTACAAAAGGGATGTATTATTAAAGAGGCTGGTGGATATTCAGTACGAGAGAAATGATGTAGACTTCTTCAGGGGCACTTTCAGAGTAAGAGGTGGCTTTGTTGATGTATTTCCCGCGTACACTGATACACCTGTACGGATTGATTTATCTCAGGGGGTTATAACACGGATAACGTATTTCAACCCCGTCACGGGTAAGCCTACAGAGGGAACTCCTGCGTTCCACATTTACCCTGCAAAGCATTACGTGACACCTGAACAGAAAATGAGGAATGCCTTACAGACCATTAAAGAAGAACTAAAAGGGCGGTTAACCTATTTTAAATCAAAGGAAAAACTTGTAGAAGCCCAACGGTTAGAACAGAGAACTCGATTCGATTTAGAAATGCTGCGAGAAATGGGATACTGCCCTGGGATTGAGAATTACTCCCGCCATTTCGATGAAAGAGCTCCAGGTGAACCTCCGTACACGCTCATGGATTATTTCCCTTCAGACTATTTATTGATCATTGATGAATCCCACGTCACCATACCCCAGGTGAGGGGAATGTACCTCCAGGACAGATCGCGAAAGAATTCCTTAATTGATTACGGGTTTAGATTACCTTCTGCTGCAGATAACAGGCCCTTAACCTTTTCTGAATTCCAAAAAAAGGTGAACCTGGCCATCTACGTATCTGCCACTCCCGCTGGATACGAGCTTGAGAGAAGTCACCAAGTAGTGGAGCAGATCATCAGGCCCACCGGGTTAGTAGACCCTGAAGTAGTGGTAAAACCCACAGAAAGTCAGATCGATGATCTAATAGCAGAAATTGAAGAGCGAGCTCCTGAAGAACGAGTGTTAGTAACCACCTTGACCAAGAGGATGGCAGAGAACCTTACTGAGTACTTGATTGAAATGGGACTGCGAGTGAGGTACTTACATTCAGAAATTGACACTTTGGATCGTATGGATATAATTAGGGATTTAAGACTGGGAGAATTTGACTGTTTGGTAGGGATCAACTTGTTGAGAGAAGGGTTAGACCTCCCTGAAGTGTCTTTGGTGGCTATTTTGGATGCAGACAAAGAAGGGTTTTTACGTTCGGAAACCTCGTTAGTACAGACTATTGGCAGGTGTGCTCGAAACGTGTCGGGACAGGTCATCATGTACGCGGACAACATTACTGATTCCATGAGGAGCGCAATAAGAGAAACAGAGAGAAGAAGGCACATTCAGCAAGAATTTAATGAAATCCACGGAATAGAACCTGAAACTGTAAGAAAAAAGATATTCGAGAGGTTAAGAGAGAAGAAAGAGGAAGAAGTTGTTACCGAAGAATTACCTCTGCTTTTGGAAGATCTGGAACGGGAAATGCTGGAAGCTGCCAGGCGTCTGGAATTTGAACGCGCTGCCCAGATAAGAGATAAGATCAGAGAGTTAAAAGGAGTGGTCTAATGCGAATACAATTACGTTATAGAAACTTGTGGGGAGAACTTCAAAAGAGAGAAATGGAAATTCTCTTTCAATCAAATGAGAGGATGATCTGCAAGTACATCATTGAAAAGCTGCCAAAACCCCTCTTCGTCGATGAGGTGCGTGTTCTGGAAAATGGGTACACTGCAATCAGTTTTATCGAGTACGGCAAGTGGTACATTACTGACAAAATTTTTGACTATCAAGCTGTCTCCACTGGATTTCTGGTAAAGCTTGCAACTCCGGTGGAGGAGAACCTCACCTTTTTGACTACCATGGATTTGTTTGTCAGGTTCTGGGTAACGCCTCAGAACGAATTTCGTACGTTTGGCACTAAAATGTTTAGAAGAGTTTCAGAAGAAGGCCTCCTCTCAGAGACTGTAGAAAAAAATGCTCGAAAGACCATGGATGACCTGGTTTTCAACATACGGAACGGGCAGTTTCCTCCAGAATGGATGAGAGATTTCAAAATTGAAAAGAAAATGCATTAGCACGAACACTGTATCAATTAGGATGGATTGAACCCTTCAAGTGGGTTCTGGACTGAATGTATTGCTCATAATTGAGGAGTTGCCATTAGATCTCAAATTTTGAATGCCTAAAACTTTAGACAAGAAAGAAAAATTTGTTACACGTGTAACAAAGTGAGAGAAATACCTCTTTGACATTAACCGGAGCAAAAAGGGGATTGGAACCAAGAGCATTTTACACTCACTATCCTGCATACAAGGGATTCCTGGTGTATCTGCAACCGTGTGGTAGCCTTTTCATTTTTGTTACTACTTTCACTGGGGTTGTCAAGTCTTCGGGGGATGAAGAACTACAATCTTTTTTGTTATCATCTTTTCAAGGTTTATGCGATAAAAAACAATAAATTGTTACACGTGTAACACATGTGAGACAATCACCCGACAATTTTACAACCCCCTTTCACCTTCATCTCACTTTTGACCGATAGCTTTATAAATACCTTAACCTAACTTAAGGTAAAGCTAAGCGCAGAGACGTTTGGTATATGAGGTGAGAATATGGATGTTATGAAAGGCACAACTACTGTGGCTCTAGTTGGCAAAGATGGAGTCGTATTGGCAGCTGATAAGAGAGCATCCATGGGATACGCAGTAGCTCACAAAGATGCTCGGAAAGTCTTCCAGATCTCCAATGCTGTGGGAGCCACAGGAGCTGGCTCTGTAGGAGATATACAGAACTTTGTGAATTTGCTTAGAGTGGAGTCGAATCTCTACCGCATTAAGTCCAACCAAGATTTATCTGTTAAATCACTGGCTACATTAGCTTCACGGATTCTATTCGGATACAGAGTTTATCCTTATCTGGCCTTATTCATCATTGGAGGGTACGATTCAAAACCTGTTGCATTTTCTTTGGATCCCTTCGGGGGGATGAATGAGGACAAGTTCATTGCCACAGGATCAGGGATGCAGATAGTTCATGGTATCCTTGAAGATCAGTACAAGGAAGATTTATCATTAGAGGAGCTCAAGAAGCTGGCGGTAAGATGTATAAAGGCAGCCACCAAAAGAGATCTAGCCACGGGGGACGGTGTCTCCATGGCTGTTATTACCAAAGATGGTTACAAAGAGTTAACCAAAGAAGAGATTGAAGAGGTGTTGTAAATGGCATTCAGACCGAGAGGAATTGGATATGATATGGCTATCACCGTTTTCAGTCCAGATGGATCGTTGTACCAGGTAAACTACGCGTCTGAAGCAGTAAAAAGAGGAGCCACTGCTTTGGGTGTGAAGTGTGATGAGGGCATTGTTCTGGCAGTAGACAAGAGGATTCCTTCTAAACTGGTGCAGCCTGAATCCTTTGAGAAGATCTTTCAGGTGGACACCCACATTGGAGCTGCTGAATCGGGCATGATTGCAGATGCCCGGCAATTAGTGGAGAGGGCGCGGTTGGAAGCTCAGATACACAGGTTGACCTACGATGAAGACATATCAGTGTCGTTGCTGTGCAAGAAGATAGGAGATTTGATGCAGATGCACACCCAGTATGGTGGGTTGAGACCTTTTGGCGCTTCTCTGATCATTGCGGGTGTGAACGAGGAGCCAGAACTATTCGTTACAGACCCCAGTGGAGGGTATTTGGGCTGGAAGGCTGCAGCTATTGGTTCTGGAAGGACATCTGCCCTGGATGTGTTTGAAGCAGAGTACAAAGACGATATTACCATGGATGAGTCTATACTGCTGGCTTTAAAGGCTTTGAAGCCCTCTGTGGAAGCTCTGGTCAAAAGTAATGTCGAAATGGCATTGATTAAGGATAAAAAGTTCAGGAAAATGTCAGACGACGACGTCAAGAAGTACATCGACGAGCTGCGGGAGTGATGTCGTGAAGAAGATTTTGAGTCTTCTTCTCTTTGTCCTTGTTGTGGGCTGTGTCTCTCAGGAAAAGGGAGAGATTCAGTCCATCGAGGATTTAGAAGGCAAAACTATAGCCATTCCAGGGAAAGCTACTGTCCAGGACTTTTTACTGCAGAGATTTTTGAAGGAAAATGATTTACACGTGAATGTAGTAATTGTCAAGCCTCCTGAGATGATAGCAGTTTTAGAAAAAGGGGAAATCGATGGGTTCATCGCATGGGAGCCGTATCCTGCCCGCGCCTTTGTGGAAGGCCATACACTACTGGTGACGTCCCAGGATATCTGGTTACATCATCCTTGTTGTGTGGTAGCAGCCCGGAGTCAATACTTGGAAGAGAATACAGACGTGGTTTTAGCAGTTCTGGCAGCCCACATTAGGGCTACCACGTTCATTCAGGAACATCCTGAAGAAGCAGTACGAATCGGTGAAGAGTTCACAGGGATGTCCAAGGATGTGGTAGAGAAGGCTATGGAAACGATTGAATTTGTGTATGAACCGAATTACCAAGGGATAAAGGAGTATTTACAGCAGCTACTGGAAATGGAGTACGTCTCCTCAGAGGATGTAGGGGATGTGGATACATTTCTGGGCGGATTCATCAATTCAGATTTGATTAAAGAAGCTGTCACATTTAAATGTGCACAGGGACTGAATAAAACAGTGAGAATAGGTTATTTGAAAGCAGACTTACATCAGTTGGCAGTATTTGTGGCGGTGGATCAAGGTTATTACGATGAGTACGGATTGAATGTGGAATTGTACATTTTTTCAGCAGGCCCTGAAGAGATGGATGCCTTCGGTGCTGGAGACATTGACATGGGCTACTTGGGAATTGCCCCTGCCACAACCAAACGGCTGAACTTGGACATTCCTATTGTGATTTTAGCGGGGGTGAATAATGAAGGGTCTGCCATCGTGGTGGCTTAGAACATGAAAACCCAAAAAGGTATAATCATTATTGCATGTGTGGTATTGTGGGAAGTTGTGGCTCTTGCAGCAAATACCCGGTTTTTGCCAGAGCCTATTAAGGTGGGAAGAACACTTGTGGAGTTAACAGCAACAGGGGAACTATTAGTGCACTCACTGGTGAGTTTATCGAGAGTGATGGCAGGGTTTTTACTGGCTGTAGCAGTTGGGTTACCTTTAGGAATTGTTATGGGATGGTCCAAAAAGATGGAGAATTTTTCAGTGGTTATAGAGGTGATCAGGCCCATACCGCCTCTGGCATGGATTCCTTTAGCCATGCTCTGGTTTGGTATTGGGTTTGAATCCAAAGTATTCATTATCTTCATTGGTGCATTCTTTCCTATATTGAGCAACTCCTTCTTAGGTGTGAGGGAGACTGAACCGTACTTAGTTGAGGCAGGAAAAGTGTTAGGGGCTACAGANAATGAGATTTTGAGAAAAATTGTCATTCCCAATTCTTTTCCCTCCATTTTAGAAGGAATGCGCATCGGTCTGGGTATTGCTTGGATGTGCTTAGTGGCTGCAGAGTTAACCGGGTTGAAGAGTCCATTGGGTTTGGGATACATGATCATGGAGGCCAGGGACTTGGGGAGGGCAGATATAGTGATGGCAGGCATGATCGCTATTGGTGTCATTGGGTATGTCATGAATTATGTCTTGAGGCGAACAGAACGTAACCTGGTGAGGTGGAAAGGTGATAACGCTTGAGAACGTGACTAAATCCATAGGAGATTTAAAGATTTTGGAGAATGTCAGCTTTTCCGTGGATAAGGGGGAGTTTTTGTGTATGGTGGGACCTTCAGGCTGCGGAAAGACTACTTTGTTGAAATGTATTGCAGGGCTGCGAAGTTATGAGGGTGAAATCTTTATTGAGGGTATAAAATCTGAGGGAATTGACAAGAAGATCGGGTTGGTCTTCCAGGAGTTTTCTTTGTTTCCCTTCAGGACAGTAAAAGGAAATATGGAATTTGGCCTGGAAATTCAAAAGAGACCTAGAAAAGAGAGAAAAGAAACAGTTGAAGCACTAATTGATCTGGTTCAATTGCACGGGTTTGAAACCGCGTACCCGTGGGAGCTGTCAGGGGGGATGCAGAAAAAAGTAGGTATAGCTAGGGCGTTGGCCACAGACCCTGAAATTTTATTGATGGATGAACCGTTTGTGTCACTAGATGCTCAAACGCGAAATATGCTGCAAAAAGAACTGTTACGAATCTGGCAGAAAACCCAGAAAACTATCGTATTTGTGACACACAATGTGGATGAAGCAGTCTTTTTAGCAGATCAAGTCATGGTGTTAACCAAGAGGCCTGCCACTATAAAGAAGGAATTTTCCGTGGATTTGAAGAGGGAGAGGGACCGCACGTCTTCAGAGTTTGTTAGTGTGAGAAAAGAGATTTTGAAAGAGCTGGAGGCTGAATATGCTAGATGAGTTAATAAAAGATTTAAAGAACTATGAGGGGTTAATACGGAAAAGGGAGATATCACAGCTGCGTAAGCTTGAGAAAACATTACAGTTCGGGGAGAACCTGTTCGCGTATGGGGATGATTGTGCAGTCATACCATGGGGTGAAGAATATATACTGTTGGCATCTGACGGTATCTGGTCAAAACTGGGTTCAGACCCCTTCTGGGCGGGATACTGTTCCGTCCTGGTGAACGTCAATGATGTGTATGCCATGGGGGGGAAACCAGTGGCCATGGTGAACGTGTTATCTATGCGAGAAGAAGATGCAGACCAAATTGTGAGAGGAATTGAAGCAGGTTGTGAGAAGTTTCAGGTACCCATGGTGGGGGGCCATGTACACCCTGATAGTCATACGTCTGTAGCAGTTGCCATTCTGGGAAAAGCAAAAAAGGTATTGACCAGCTTTAATGCACGCCCCGAAGAGAAAATTGTTTTAGCTTTAGATTTAGATGGGAGACAGTACAAATCCTTTTTGAACTGGGATTCCACCAGTATGAAATCCTCTGAAGAAGTATTGTACAGGCTGGAAGCCTTAAACATCATCGCTGACAAAGAACTGGCTACCACCTGCAAAGATGTGTCCAATCCTGGCATATTAGGGACGGTAGGAATGCTCTTAGAGACTTCTCACGTGGGAGCTTCAATTGATGTTGGCGCAATACCTGCACCTGTGGATTTATGTACGTTCCTGAAAATGTATCCTGGGTACGGATTTGTACTCACAGTGAAAAACAAAAAGGTACATGAAGTGACCACAATCTTTGAGGATCGGAATATCTCCGCGAGTGTAATAGGTGAAATCACTACAGAAAAAAAGATGGTTCTTCACTACAAGGGCGAAAGCGGGGTTTTATTTAACTTTGAAAAGGAATTCATATGCGGATTCTCATTACCTCAGAATGGTTGATGAACATTCACTTACTTGTGTGCCAATGTTCGTAGTAACTCATGTCCTTTACAATAGTCAGAATTCTTTGCGCTCTTCTTTGTTTCTCAATTCATTTACCCGATCAAAGACCTTGTCCACATCTTTGATATCGTAAAAAGTGGGTACCTCCTTTCCATACCCCCAGCCAAAGAACCCCATCCCTGTATTTGCATACATAGAAGACCAGAAAGAGCGATTTCCAAAGGTGATTGTACCTCTCCCGAAGCGAACCGACTTATGTATGGAGGGAATAGTGTCAATGTACACTGCCTGGAAGGACCTACTGAACAAAGCGGTAAGAATGAGTACCCGCCTCTCTGTTACAGTATAGTATGTACGTTTTTTCTTCCAGATTTTGTAAAGAAATCGGCCAAAAATGGCATATAACCCTATCAAAAAGAAGGGAAGGCTAAATATTATAAAAAACCATCCAGTTCTCCATTCAGCTATGCCAAAAAAAATGAAAAATCCACCCCAGAGATTGCTAAAGGGGACCCAAAAGATATCTCCAGTTGTGAAGAGAGCCTTTGGGTCTGGCTGTCCAGCCCACAGAATTCTCTCATTTTTGAGAAGATCATTCTGAAATACCTCATACATGGTGTGTTCCATAGAGGTTCCTCCTTGTTAGTGATCTCGAGCAGTGCACTTATATTGCATCTCCTCCCTTCTTCTACTGATTTTTCGGTGCACCTCTGCGCACTGGTTCTTAGTTCCTCTTGTTCACTCCTTTTTTGTAGTTAAATTTCTTTCGGTGTTGAAGTTGTCCAATATTTAGTCCAATTCTGTTACACGTGTAACAAAAATTGTCTTCATTACGATTCCAAAAAGTGACACTTTTCGCACATTCTTAAACACCTGCAATTGACAGCCTCTACAAATGCTTTCCACATTTATTCACGACATACAGAAATTATATCTTCTTATCTGATCTTTTTTGATCAGTTTTGAGAAATCATAATTGTTAAGAATTCTGAGTGACATTTCATACCTGTTCACAAGGTTGCCAAATTTTATCACATTCTTTGCCATATTATCTCCCAAATTGTGAGACTATCACAAATATCTTTATATTGTATGTTAAAGTGAATAAATTGATGGGAGAGAAAGCATATGGACTGCTTGATAACCTCGTTGAGGTGTTTTGGACAGCGTGGAATAGTACCTGTCCTTCCCTTAGGTATGGGGTATCAACATCCCTACTAGGGGAAGCAAAAGGCGTATACAGAAACAGATTACACAATTTGCCTTCTGAGTGTCTGGAGTATGATCTCCTCCTGAAAAAAGGATACCTAAAGGAGAAACACTGGGTCTATGCAATTTTCATGGCAGCAGCAGAATCTTTACCACTGCTTTACAAGGAATGCACACGAAAAGAGATCCTCCAGTCTGTCTTGGCCAAGGTCTCACTTGGGGCCAGTTCGAAACTACTGGATAACCTGAATGACGAGATACACACTGTAGAAGAGGCGTACAACTCTCTGGAGAACTATTTGTCAGCTTTGAGAACAGGGGAATCTGAGAAAAAGTGCAGTTCCCCCGTTGAGCGGGCAGAATCGTCAGCGTGCGAGATGGCCTCCTGGATATACCAGTATGTGGACTGCAATGTACCCGCATTTAACCTGTATTTAGACGACTGCACCAAGCTGGTGGAAGGCCAGATCATGTCTTTGAAGCATAAGGAAAAGAGGTGGCCCTCCCTTTGTGAGTATGTGGGATCAATTGCTGAGAAGAGCATAGGAGACGTGTGGATCGATTGCGATCTGTGTCAGTTTGATCTCTTGGACGAACAGTTAATTACCCTGAAAAAGGCGAACGAGTACATCTTTAAATCAAGTCTGGTCTACGATGATGTACAGGACATTTATGAAGATATTCGTACCAGATCAGTGAATTCTGCTGTACTATTGGGATGTGAGCGGGGCACTATCACACTGGACGATCTTGTGGAGATGGAATGTTCGGACGTCGTTTCACTCCTCGAGGAATCGGGTATACTCAAGGATGTAATCCACCTTGCTGACGCCCTCTTTTTGAAAGGGGTCGATCTTTTGATGCAGGTGGATGACCCACGTATTGACATGAAAGCATTGATAAGGAGTTTCCGATTTGTACGGCTGTTCAATTTACGAAAACTCTTGATGAGAAACAAGGATTTCTGGACTCTAAAACAGTTTCTGGCATCGTTTACTGACTTTAAGTATGTAAGAGGTCAGATTCCGCTGCAAATGTTCCGGTTGGCTAATCCTGAATTTCAGGGCATGGACAGAAATAGACACAGATATACAGGCGAGTATGAACGTGGCAGGTATACTTATAGTCCTTTATATTCTTAACGTGTGAACGAGTTGGCTCTCTAGACTCCAAGTGGGCAGTGACTTAAGAGCTTCAAGGTAGATGTACCACCATGCAGATAGGTTACTATTTCAAAAGAAAAAAGAGAAAAGAATTCAGCCAAGCAGTGCTTCCAAATCAGATATAGCATTTTCATAGATTTGTGCAGCTTCCCGTGCCATGTTACTTGCTGGTATAGGATTTGCTCTCATAATTTTCTGAGCTTTTTCCAGGAGTGCATCAGCTTCTGCAATCAAATCTTCAATCTCTTCGACATCCAGATCCATTTCCATTGCTTGATCAAGGAGAGAGTGAGCCTTCTCCTTCAATTGAAGGGCATTGTTCACTGCATTATGGGCAGCCGGGCCCATCATATTGAGGGCGTTCGGAGCAAGCGGGGGTTGCGAAGGAGGGGGGCCACAGGTTGCATACACGCTCACTGGATAAGCTATGCAAACCAACATTCCAATCAGGAGTATACCTTTCTTTTTCATAGCATAACCTCCTTCTTCTCTTTATATCTCCCTTTTAAATCTTTTCCTTCAGTGGGATTGTCCCGTCTTTGGATGTTTTTTCTGTCATGTTACACGTGTAACAGGGAAATTATCATGAGTTTTCCTAGTTCAATAAAAATAGACAATTTTAGAGATATGACGATTTGAACACCCAGGAATTTGACAATCCATCTTCAGTTTTGCTGCCACCTTGAAGAGCCATAGAACCAAGAAGAGTGCTCCCTTTACAGAAATCCTGAAAGAGTAGATTTTTGGTTTTATTCTATGAAATCCTGCAAAGTCACGTATAATTCGAAACAATTTTTATTACTGACCCTCTTATGTGTCCCATCATAGAACCTGTTGCCAAGAAATGAGAAATTCCAAGAAAATAGAAAAAAAATTCACCATATTTTATGATTGCTCCAATGTTGTACTATTCATCTCCAAAAGTTTTTTTGATCCATTCTTTGATTTCATCCCGTATTTCCCTAACTTTGGCAAGTATTTCGTCTTCTGTCCCAGTAATACTGGAAGGGTCTTCAAATCCTTTGTGGATAATATTTTCCCCAGGAAAGAAGGGACAGGTCTCTTTTGCATGATCACACACAGTAACCACGTAATCGAAGGTCATCCCTTTGAATTCTTTTATACCCTTTGAACGGTTTCGAGAAATATCAATGCCTACTTCTGCCATGACTTTGATTACATAAAGTCACGCATGACGGTTCTGTACCTGCACTGTATCCTTGATACTGGTCACCGTACAGGGTGTTGAGGAATGCTTCTGCCATTTGGGAACGAGCAGAGTTGTGGGTGCAGATGAATAAAACCTTCTCATCCATTCTACCACCTTCACCTTGTGAGTACTCAATTTATACTACCTAGATAAGGTAATATTCCTATTCATTTGCCACCTTTATCTCTTCGGATTCAGAAACCTCTTGACGACAGAAATGTATTCTGTTGGGTTCGTATACCCGGGGGTATGACCAGCCTTATGAAAGGTGTGAACCTGTGCTTGAGGATAGAGCGCCTTTAATTTCTCTCGTGCAGCGTATTTAATTCCTGGATCATCATCAGACTCCAAAATGAGTATTCTCCCCGGCCATTCAATTAAATCATCTTTCGAGAATGCGTAATTGTTAAAGTCAAGTCCACACTTTTGCTGGATTATAATATCATTCTTCGTCGTTTTAAGAGACAGCTCCTCCACATAAGCCTTCCAGAACTCGCGATCTGAATCTGGGACAGATAACAAGTTCAAATAATTCCTCCGGAAAGCAATCTGAATCAGAGGCATCGGGTATAAAAATGTCATAACCTGGCCGATTCTCACAAGGCCACTGGAAATCCCATGCGGTCCTGACGTATTTGACAGTAGTAATGTTTTCACCTTGTCAGGATAAGAGCGGATAAAGCACTGAGCCACCCATCCACCGAATGATGTTCCAAGGATGTGTGCTTTGTCAATTGTTTCTGATTCAAGGATAGCTGCAATTCCTTTTGTAAATTGTGTCATAGTTGGCAAAGCTGGGTACGTTGGTGATACAATCTTATATTCGTTCTCAAACGCTGTAATAAACTTGAACCAGGTCTCAGCAAAGCGAATACCTCCGGGAAGCAGCACCAAAGCCTCTCCTTTTCCACATGAGATATATTCCCATGTAACACCATCAATGACACATTCCTTGTAGGGGTGGGTGGAACGAAATTGTCTGAATCGTTCTTTCTGGTTAGAAGGGACATTCTTGTATATCTCATCAAAAGATTTATCCATTTTATCACCTTTTCTCTTTTAACGTTACAATTCTGTACAACTTCAGTGTTACACCTCAATGGAGTGCATCTACAGTAACACACAAAGTTAATCTATACGAAGCCTCATAAATCTTTGCATAGTAGTAATTTTGGAATATTTAGTATTTTAGTTCATTTGGGGCTGTCATGTCTTGGATGTCAATGTGTTACACGTGTAACATCTCAGGCAAATTATCATTTCATCCGCAATTCAATTATGAAGACAATTCAAACCCAGGGAGGTTCCATCTCCTGAAAATGTGACAATCCCGCTTATTAAATAGAGGCTGTCCCAGAAATAGGTTACCTACATTTATCTTTTCATAGAAAGAAAATGAGTGATTTTCAAATAACATAAAAGAATAAATGAAGAAAGAACATCATCTACAATCTCTTCTGGGAGACCTTACTCTGATATTCTTCCATCCGTATCTTTCCGAGAGTGTATGTCACGCACATTTTTCATCACCTCATCCTTTACCAAAAAAAGAAATATATAAACTTTTCTGAATAAAAAATGCTAAAAATTATCTTAAAATAAGAAATTATGTCCTATTTTGCGTTTTTGTAATTTCGCGTTGACGAGAATATGTACATGAATGGAATTGCCAATTCCTCAAATTCCCTTTATTATCAGATCTAGCAAGAAAATCAAATAAAACTAGAATTGTTACACGTGTAACAAAAATATGAACACTTCAGAACCTACAAATGAAAAGTTTAAAAACCTCTCTTTAGAGGTGCATCAATGATAAGAATACCAACCCCCTTTCACGTGGGAGATGTTAACGTGTATATTGTGGGAGACACCTTAATTGATGCAGGACCAAAAACTGCTGAAGCACTTGACGTTATAAAGACGATTGATTTGAAAATGATAAAAAATGTGGTAATAACCCACGGACATGTGGATCACCACGGGCTGGCTTTTTACACGAAGGAAATTTCTGGTTGCACAGTCTTTGTTCATGAAGATGATTTGTCAGCAGTTTCAGATTACAAGGATTATCTGATGGGAAATTTGAAGAAATATAAAGCATTTTTGGAGAAAACAGGGATTTCAAGAGAATTTGTCAAACAGTTTGTCCAGTATTACAGACTGTTTGAAAAGTATGGGGAGAACTGTGAAGCTGAAAAATTGGGAAAGACTCTTGAGACTGAAGAAGGTGTCCTCACAGTAATTCACACGCCCGGTCATACTCCGGGAAGCTGCTGCTTTCTCCTTGGAGATGTCCTGTACTCGGGGGATACGTTACTACCTACTATTTCAACAAATCCCAGTGTTCATGCAATTTTTGATGAGAGATGTGGGTTGGAATCCTTTCAGAAATCTTTNNATACTATTTCACAGTTACCCCTTAAGAAAGTACTTCCAGGACATGGTACAGTAATCAGAGANCACAGAAAGAGAGTTCAAGAAATCTTGCAGGAGCACACTGAGAGGAGAGAAAAGGTGATAGCCTGTCTTTCCATGGATCCTCAACCCCTTGTAGAGGTAACACGAAAGGTTTTTGGGGAGGTACCAGTATCAGAAGTAATATTAGCTCTGGCAGAATGTTATAATCACCTAAAAATTTTAGAAAAGGAAGGAATTGTTAAAATTTCAGAGAAAGAATGTTATTACTTCACCCTGTAAAATGGGTAAAGGATTGCGGGTTCTTATTTTCTCGTGGTTTTTACATGTATATTGAGTGAAGGGAAAAATGAATTGTTAATCTTAAAAATGACAAAAATACGACATGAAAACAGTCACAAATATGACTGGTCTACCAGCAGTACATATCATGGTATTGTCACGTCTTCAGGGTGGAGAATTTCAATCTCTTTGAATATCATCATTTCAACATTAATATGATAAAAAGAAATAGATTGTTACACGTGTAACAAAAGGAACAATCACCTGACAATTTTACAACTCATGATCACTACCTTTAAAAGTAGGAAATCCTATTCTTCCAAAAACCAGAAAAAGGAGGAACCATGTTCAAGACTCCCCGATGGTTTTACACCTTTACTCCCTTCAAGTTTGCAGTAGGATGTTCATCGCCCCTCATACCTTTGTTAATCATATCTTTGGGAGGAACTGCCACAGACATATCTCTTGTGGCAAGTGCCTACTCCATGGTGTCCATGATCTTTTTAGTCGTGTGGGGGAAGCTATCAGATGCCACCCAGAAGAGAAAGCCCTTTCTAATTGCAGGGTTTGCAGGGACTTCTCTCACCCTTTTTTTCTTTTCCCAGGCCCACTCCATAGCGGATGCATTCTTAATCCAGGTCATATCTGCAGTATTTGCTGCTGCCATTGTACCAGTATCCAGTGTGTATTTATTGAGGAGTGCACGAAAAGAATTCTGGGATCAGGCTATCGGCGAGTTCAACAGAATAAATGGGTATGCCTGGGCCTTTGGAGCGCTTGCAGGAACCTTTCTACTCATTGTACTGGGAATGGAAACCCTCTTCATCTTCTTAGGAGTTATCAGCTTTGTATCAGTAGTGCTGTTCCAGAAAATGGTGAGAGAAAAACCCATATACATAAATAGAGACAATATCATATCTTTCTCAAATATTGTGACTGAAAAACTGCGGTTGATGCCTTCCTATGTGATTCATCTTCCTCAATTCATGAAATTCGAAAACAAGAGGCTCAAAAATTTCTATTTAGCTTCATTTGTTCTTTTTGTTTCATCAGGGTTAATATTTACCCCCTTTGTGTACTTTCTTACTGAAAAGGGTGCTACTGCCTCTTTTGTATTTTTCATATCCTTCTTAAATTCGCTGATCTCTGCGTACTTCTATTCCAGAACTGCCAAAAAAGTGGCTTTATTTGGAGGATTTTCCATTTTGAAAAAAGGACTGCTGTTGCGAAGTCTTTTTGTAGGGATATTGGCGGCTGCATCTCTCCTGACAGGATATGTATCTATTGGGTTGGCTGCTGTCTGTTATTGTGTATTCGGATATACCTTGGCACAGATTACTATATCGTCTAATTCAGTCATGTCGCGGCTTGCCATCCTAGGAAAGGAGGGAAAAATTATGGGGATGTACAATTTTATGGTTTCTTTAGGGTTAATCACAGGTAACCTCATATCCGGGATAGTGGTGGATAGTATGGGGTTTGCTGTGGAGTTTTTGCTGGGGCTGACAACGATTGCTGCTTCTCTATTCTGGATTCAAAAGATAAAACACAGGGAAGATACTGAAATGAAGATAAAAATAAAGAGTGTTTTTGAAAAGACCGCAGCTGAACAGAAAAAGTGGTGGAATGTATTAACCTTCCAAAAGATTGATCGATACCTTGATATGGCACGAATAAAAAAAGGAGATGCTGTCCTCGATGTTGCCACTGGTGAGGGAGTGGTGGCGTTTAGGCTTGCCAAGAGAGGATGTAAAGTGGTGGCCATGGATATTCTGCCCACCCCTCTTTTTGAAAGGATGGAGAACACAACATATGTGGTACAGGATGCAGAGAAGATGGACTACAAAAAGGAATTTGATGCAGTTACGCTGCGGAACTCCTTTCATTATTTCCCAAATCCTCTTTTAGTTTTGAAAAAGGTAAGGAAAGCTTTGAAAGATGAGGGTATTCTCCTTGTAATGGAACCTGTTGCCACAGAAGAGAGTTACTCATTTTTGAGGCGTGTATATGAGAAAAAGGCACCTTTGCGCAACTTCTATACAGAAGAAGAATTTGTGGATATGGTGGTGTCTGAAGGGTTTACTGTAGTCAAAATGGTGAAAGAAGATTATACCAACTGGGTGAGAACTGATGCTGAAGAAGAGGCAGAAGGAGTGCACACATCGTACAAACAAGGTGTCCTGTACTTTACCATACCAGAAGGGTATATTGTTGTGGCTGCAAAAAAGTCAACGTGATGAGGACGGGTAGCCTTCTTTAGCTGCTTTTAAAACTTTGGAAACTGACTACTTGATATTGGCGGCGATAAATGCAGCTTTTTCTGGCATTAGAATTTTTGTGGAAAGTGCTCTACACCTTTGGCACACATTTCAGTTCAAATTCAGGTATTGCTTATTAATTTGAGAAATTATTTCATCCCTGCCCTCAACACCTGGTATGAGAACTCTCAATTCCAATATCACTGTGCTGTTCGAAACTTCTTTTACCAAAAGCTCAGGTTTCCCGTCTCTGTCAACCTGTTTTCCAATATTCTCAAGCTTCTCTAAAGCTTCTGCTACCTTGTCTTTCTCAACAGAAAACCTGGCAGATGCCCGCAAATGTTTGTCCTCTGCAGACAAATTCACAACGTTATTGCTGGATATTACAGAATTAGGAATGATAATAATGTTTTCTTCAAAAGATTTCAACTTGGTGGACCTGAACCCCATGGATAGAACCTTACCCGTTTGTACCCCTTGAAGTGTCAAAATGGAAATGTAATCTCCTGGTTCAAAAGGTTTATCTGCCAGAAGAATGATGCCTGCAATAATGTTTGACAGGGGTGCCTGGGCAGAAATACCAATAATGATCCCGACGATACCAGCGGAGGTGAGCAGAGGATACAACCAGCTGGTAAACCCTAGGTGGGCTACAGACACAGCAAGAGCCAGAAAGTAAAGAATTCCGGAAATAAGGAGTCTCATCTGGTTCTTTAGAGGTTCTTCCTTGTATATTCTGTCAATAATTTTGTGTAAAACATGTATGAGTATCTTTGCAGCAGAAAATGCAATAATAATACCAATGATCTCATATGCATATTTTGAGAGATACTCCAGTATCATGGCAAGAAATGGGGGAATTTCTATTTAAGGATTTCTGTAAGGGGGTGTCACATTTGTGGGTGTTCGTTCTGTTACACGTGTAACATGGCTGGAAGCTGCATGGAAAAGCAGCATTTTTGGTCCTGGCGGCCATCTTTGACAAAAGCAGGTGTTTCAGTAGATATCATAGGAAAACCTCCCAAGTATCAGTCAATATTGTTTGCGGAGAGTGCTTATCACGATATGCATAAAGCATAGAGCGCGTGCCTATAGCAGTGCCTCTTTCCAATAAACGCAATTTTATACTTTTACTGTGTGTTCTGCTGAACTCGGCTATCTCAAATACGCGCATTCCAAATGCATGAAGTTTGTCGATTACTTGCTCTTCTGTATGGCCAAAACTTGCCAATTTTTCCGGGTGCACTTCACAGAATAACTTAATGTCTCGAGTGTAGAGCAACTTCTTCATGCCGTTGAGCACTTTCAATTCAGCCCCCTCAACATCTATCTTGATTACGTCAGGTATTATATTCATTGTGGCACAAAATTCATCGAGAGATGTAGAATCCACTGTCATGAAAGTCTTATCTTCTAGTGTTTTCAGTCCTGAGTTTAGAGAATAAGTACCTCTGGAATCAGTGCCCCGAATATACTCAACTGTGCCCAACGTATCAGAGACCGCAATATGGTGAACTTTTACATTTCTACACTGGTTTCTCTCCAAATTCTTCTTGATTATTGAGCAATTGAACTTATCGAGTTCAAATGCATGCACGACACCACGAATGCCAACAGCTTTTGAAGCAATCATAGTGTAGTATCCTAGACAAGCGCCTACATCAAAGAAACACATGCACTGCTCTAGGTTGTGAACCAACAGTCTCGTGACGGGTTCCTCATGCAGCCTTCCACCCCCCAAGCGGGAGTAGAACCATTGCCTCGACCAAGGGTCATCAGTAACAAACGATATGCACATATCTTCAACATGGAGAACGAACTCTGAAGTATCCATATCCACTAGTGCTAATGATCGCGACTGGCATCGATTCCGCTGCGACAATGTGTCACTTGGTTTCTTGTCATCATTCATCATTGCCCTCCTTTGATCCATTAGTTGATATAAAACCCAGAAAATCCCGGAGTATTGGGACGATTGATTCCTCAAGATACTCGCTATTGATAGCTTCAGTTACGCGATTCTTGATTTCCTCAATGTACTTTGAGTGTCTTGCAGGAAGCTGGTAGCGTAATTTGTGACGAAGGCAATCCTCGCCGTCCGAACGATAGTATACGTTTAGGTTAGGTACGTAAAAGAAGATGTGGCAATCCACTAATATATAACTATTTTCCATACTCAAGATACGGGGTTCAAATATTTAAAGTTTTCTATTGTTTATTCTCTTCTTAGCAGAGATTCATACTCTCCTTAGTCCAAAGTTTTCGAATAAAGCTTAAATATATAAAGATATCATTAGAAAGGGATATAGAACAGGTTGAATCAAAGTAGTCAATAGCAAAGACACAGACATAACCTGGTTTGATATAACTCTTGTGTTCTGAGATTTCTAACAATATGATAAAAAGCTTTTAGAATTTGAAGGTCCAGAAGCCCACAAGTTAACTGAGAATTTAGAGGCATTTGTTGATGATGTAGTTACTGGTAAAATTGACAGGAAAGAATTGAGAGAGATACCACAAAAAGTTGAGCATAGAAACACGGATCAAATATCCTTGCGGTTTAAGAAATTGAAGAATCCCCCTGACATGGTTCTCACCTGAAGGACCTGGAATGCGAGGGTGCTCATATGGTTTTATCACATAAAAGATCTCTTTTCCAACAGGCATTCTGGAACAGGACTCTCTAACAGAACCAAAAGAAAAACCTGCATTCACCAGGGTGTCAAAAGTGTTACCTACCTTCCTAAAGTCACCTCTTTGACTTGGGACAAATCTTTAAAGAAAATCCAACAGATGATATCAACCCCAAAAGAGAAGACCGCCCTTTACGAGGAGATTCCAATCAACCAGTGGAATAATCAAGAATGGATATTTTATAACGAATTCAAGGACAACACAAGAGTACAAGCTTTTCCAATTCTAAGAAAAAACAAAATATGGTACGAAACTGTTGAGAAATGGTTTTCTGAATTGCCACAATACACCAACATACATACTTCTTTCTATCCTCAAGAAATTAGAAACTACTTTGCCTCAGATTTCCTCTTTCAATCTGACTACCCCGACAGTTAACTGATATTCCGGGTATGTTCCCTTCAACATCTGTGTTCTTTTCAGTAAGTGAATACCTTCTAGCTAGGTTGTCTGTACTCACCAAAAGAGAAGAAAATGATCTCTTTATGCTTCTCAACCAACTAAAAGAAAAGGGTTACTTCGCTGATCTTCACTATGCACGAGTTGTATTTGCGTGACAAAGGTGATAACGATGGATGAAAAGAGAGAAGAGGGTCTTATTAAAGTTTTCTACGAATGGGCTGTCGCACCTGTGAGTGGTGCTTTTGTTACACGTGTAACATTGAGCGAATTCTTTTTGTTTGCATTAACAGAAAGATGATTTATGAACTCAGAGAGGTTCCATCCAAACCTTGACAATGCCATATTCCTTCAAATGTGCGCAGCGTGGATGAATTGATCTTTCATGAACTCTTCAGCGGCACTGCTGAGAATATAGTGATCTTCAATTCTCATTTGGAGCTCAATCTCCTCTCATTAGGTTTATATGTCCTCGAGATTCTTTCATGACATGAAGAAAATCGATTGGTACGACGAGTTCGTAGACACTAATTACACTCCTTCAAAGAACCACCTTATCGCTCTCTTTTACTTCGAGCCGCCCCACGGGATGACTAAAGAAGAGTCAGCCGGGAGAATAGCCTCCGAGAGTTCCACAGGAACCTGGACGACGCTGTCCAAGCTTCCTCCAAGAATGAAAGAGCTCCAGGCCACTGCCTTCGAGATCGATGGTAACTACTTAAAAGTGGCATACCCCAGGGAGCTCTGGGAGAATGGGAACTTCTGTCAGCTTCTGAGCGGGATAGCTGGCAACATATTCGGAATGAAAGGCGTGAACCACCTGCGTCTTCTCGATGTCTGTCTCCCGCAGAGCTACATAAAGCACTTCAAGGGCCCCATCCTGGGCATGGAGGGTATAAGAAAGAGGTGGAAGATTTACAAGAGACCTCTTACAGGAGCTGTCCCCAAACCCAAGATAGGATTCAGCGCCCAAGAGCACGCAAAGGTGGGTTACGAAACCTGGATGGGCGGATTTGACTTTGTCAAAGACGATGAGAACCTGACCTCTACAAAGTTCAACAAGTTTGAGGAGAGGGTCAAACTCACTGCAAAGTACAGGGATAAGGCTGAAAACGAAACTGGGGAGCGCAAGGGGACATTCATCAACATAACTGCTGAAACTGAAGAGATGAAGCGCAGGGCTGACCTTTTGCATGAGTACGGCTTTGATTATGCTATGCTGGATGTCGTAATAGTGGGCACTGCAGCGCTCATGACAATGAGGGAGTACCTGGGAGACCTGGGGATAACTACTCACGCCCACAGGGCAATGCATGCTGCTTTTGACAGGAACCCCAAGCATGGTATCTCCATGCAGTTCATAGCAAAACAGATGAGGTTAATCGGACTTAACCAGCTCCACTCGGGCACTGCTGTAGGAAAGCTCGTGGGGAGCAAAGAGGAGGTCCAATCGATTGCCGATATCCTCAGAGAGAAGAAAACCCCTGGAAGAGAGCACATACTCTTAGACCAGGACTGGTACCATATCAAGAGCGCTTTTCCTGTATCCTCTGGAGGGCTGCACCCGGGGTTAATACCTGAAGTGATGGAAATCTACGGTCTGAACGTGGTGCTCCTCATCAGCGGCGGAATACATGGACACCCTGATGGCACGCGCGCTGGGGCAAAAGCCTCAATGCAGGCGATCGAGGCAACCATGGAGGGCATAACATTGGAGGAAAAGGCTAAGAGTTGCCCAGAGCTTAGGGTGGCCTTAGAAAAATGGGGACATTACCAGCCAAAGTGATTTGGATAATATTTCTTCTTTGATCTACGAAAAAGATTATTTAGTAATCTTTCTGACAAAGATCGCAACGAATAAGGCAGTCAGAAACGCTCCAGCTACTGCTCACAAAAGATCAAGACTTTCCCGTCATTGATGGATAATCTCCGTGTGTTGTGAAGGTAAGAAACTGAAACAACTACAACAATGTGCTCAAGGATTGGAGCATGTCCCACAGATACTGCACATCCCACTACTCCATAAAGGAGAGCAAATGCAAAGACAAAAGCTCCTGCCACTTCCTGTATTTTGGTAAATTATCATCAATGTGTTACACGTGTAACATATCATAAATTATCACAGTACGAAGGGTACCTTTCAACCACGGAAAGTAGACGTGCATTGGCTGAACTTCTATCCAGCAACTCATAGAATTTTCTTGTTCTTACTTGTGATTTTCACAAAAAGTGTACAATAACTTTTTACATTTCTAAGTACTGTTAGTAGTGTCTAGATCGTCTCCAAGCAAAGAGTACTATAATCACAACTGCAGTAACCACTACTATCCCTGCTAATATTACCCTATTCCTCTTTATGGCTTCTGCTTCCTGTTTTTTTCTCTGTTCATCGGAACGTGCTTCTTCGATCCAGGAATTGCACTCTTCCACCTTCTCATTGAGTCCCAATGATTCATAGATGTTTTGTGCTTCTTTCACACTTTCTATGGCTTCAGAAAACAAACCCTGCCGAGAGAGGTTCTTTCCTTCCGAAAATAAGAGGTCAGCCTTTTGCAGCAAGGAAGCAGAATCTCCGCACTGCGACAGGAGTGTCAAACACTCTTGAACCTTCTCTGCACTCCCGATATTCTCATAGATAGATAGTGCACTTTCAAAGGATTGTAAAGCATCTTCACAATTCATACCCTTCAAATAATTCTTTCCTTCTTCAAGCAGCTTGTCAGCTTCTAACCCCTTGTCGGCTTCAAAGGTCAGCGCAGTTATCTGTCTTGTCATGGCAGGGTCTCCTACCTCCAGAGACATCGCTTTCGCACTGGTCAGCATGTCAAGAGCTTCCTGGTACTTGCCCTGTTCAATCAGGTGCCTTGCTTCACTTATCATTTCATTCACTAACTCTGACGTCTTTTTCACCTTGATTTTCAATGACAGCCAATCAAAGATATTGAGGGCCAACCTCTTGTGGTCATAATACTCAAGTGGATCATCTGGCCAGAAACGGGCAGCTGTTCCGCGTCCCCGAAACAGACTGGTATCTCCTATGGCTACTACCCTTCCCTTTCCAGATTCAGCACAAGCCATGAGAATCAATTCTTCTCCCTTTTTCTCCAGACCAGGGTCATAACTCCCTCCTCTGTATCCATAAGACTCAAAAAATCGATCACCATATGTTTCTTCCCCACCCCATGCTAAGGGTTGTGCCTCTCCAGAAAGACGCAGAGAACATCCAGATGAGAAGAAAATCTTTTGTACATTCCTGGTTACGGGGTGGTCTGCGAAATGCTCAATTATAGGAATTTCAGGATAAGCTTGATCCAAAGTGACATTATTCTTGGGATCTACCACCACATCCCTCTGAAACTCGATGCCGTAGTATTGTGCCAGTGCATTGAAATCCTTTACATTCTCGGAAGTTAAGACACCACCTTCCCCCATGAGCAGGAGACCTCCCCCATTATTCACGAATTGACGTATTGAATCCATCTCTTCTGTGGTAAAGGGCTGGGTAGGAATTGCTACCACCAAAACATCATACTGATCGGCGTACCGTATTGTTTCGCCAAATGTCACGTAGTAGTTGCTGATTTCAAGTGTTCTGACCAATCTACTAAGAATTTTTTCTACGTCCTGGGAGCTATGGCTCACATCAATAAGAATTCTTCCTCTAGTTCCCTGGGCTTGAAGAGGGCACGTGAGAGAAATGAAGAGAGCAAGAATTATCAGGCTATACAGTTTCACAGTAACACCAATAGCTCAAAGGTAGTGGACCTTTTTAAGGATTTCTCTCTATGAAATTATCAAGTTTTCAGGTATAGGAAAGTTATTAGCTATTGTCTACTGCATAGAGTCATCAAGATTTCGGCAGATGAAGAACTTTAATCTTCTTGGATGTCATTTTTTCAGGATTGGCGATAAAAGGCCTCCTTGCTTTTAACCTGTAGATAAAGTGCACCCGTAGATATCCCAGTTGCCATTCCTATAATCTGCCCAAACTACAGTATTTCCATAGATTGCGGGCGTTGTTTGATGTTCTGGGTTTACAGTTATCGGAAATTCCTTTGAGATGGAGAGATCGTAGCCATAAATGTCATATTTACTATTTCTCCAGTCTTCCCACACTACAATGTTTCCATAAATTGCTGGTCTCCATTGATCACTAGAGTCTGTAGTTATCGGGAACTCCTCTTTGGTGGATAAGTTGTACCCATAGATATCTTTATTGCCGTTCCTGTGATCTCTCCACACTACAATGTCTCCATAGATTGCTGGTCTCCATTGATCACTAGAGTCTGTAGTTATCGGGAACTCCTCTGAGGTTTTAAGGTTGTACCCATAGATATCTGCATTACCATTCCTATTATCTTGCCAGACAACAATATCCTCGTAGACTGCTGGATATCGTTGATCACTAGAGTCTGTAATTATCGGGAACTCCTCTGAGGTTTTAAGGTTGTACCCATAGATATCTTTATTGCCGTTCCTGTGATCTCTCCACACTACAATGTCTCCATAGATTGCTGGTCTCCATTGATCACTAGAGTCTGTAGTTATCTGGAACTCCTCTTTTGTAGATAAGTTACACCCATAGATATCTGCATTACCATTCCTATTATCTTGCCAGACAACAATATCCTCATAGATTACTGGATATCGTTGATCACTAGAGTCTGTAGTTATCTGGAACTCCTCTTTTGTGGACAGGCTGTACCCATAGATATCTGCATTACCATTCCTATTATCTTGCCAGACAACAATATCCTCATAGATTGCTGGATCCCACTGGATACCTGGATTGGTCGATATGGGAAGCTTTTGGGGTTTTTCTGTGCAAAGAGGAAGCAAAAATAAGATTAAGAGAATAACTATTCTTAATTTTTTTAATTTCCGCTTCATAATATTTCCTCCTTTCTTCCTTCTGTATTTTATACTTATGTGCTTTAAAAGCTAACACACCTTTATAAGTCTTTTTCTACAGATGATGGCAAGAGGTTACAGGCCTGTATCACCCTGGTAAATTCTAATTCAATCGGATTATAGATATAAAAGGAAAGATAATTCTACCCAATGCCAAGAAGTTGATAGTGTCAAATTGAAAAAATCCATTAAATTTCAAAGTGTCTGAAAAAATATCTTTTCACAACTTCTGCAGTGATGAAATACATCATCAGCACTCCTGCCATCAATGCCAAAATTGGTGAAGGCATCCTCACAAATTCGAAGAGGAACGTGCCAACGCTGGTGTACGTAATTGCCACCACTCCTATTCCTGCCGCAATCGAGGTTATAACCAGCCACTTACTGGGCTTACTTTTGAAGACTGGCAGCTTTGTTCGTATGGCAAAGGTTACCACTATCTCTGAAAGGGCAGATAAGACAAACCATGATGTTCTAAACAGTCCAGGACCGACCTTAATCAAATATGTCAGAGACAAGATTAACACCAAATCAAAGAATGAGCTCATTGCACCAAAATAAATCATGAAATTCCGTATCAGGCTAATATTCCATCTCCTTGGTCTCTTGAGAAGCTCCTGATCCACATTGTCTGTGGAAATGGTGAGCAGAGGAAAATCACTGATAAAGTTGTTCAACAAGATTTGAGAAGGCAGCAAAGGAATAAACCCCAGAAAAAGTGATGACAATGCCACAGTAAACATATTGCCATAATTGGCACTGGTAGTATTCAGGATGTACTTTGTAATATTGCCAAAAGTCTTTCTTCCTTCAACTATGCCGTGGGCTAAAACTCTCAAGCTCTTGTCAAGGAGAATGATGTCTGCTGTTTCTTTAGCAATTCCTGTGGCTGTGTCCACAGATATCCCCACATCAGCAGCTCTCAATGCTGGAGCATCATTAATGCCATCTCCCAAGAACCCTACAATGTGTCCTTCTCTGGTAAGACTTTCCACAATTTTAAATTTCTGTTCAGGTGCCACTCTCGCAAATACATTGTATTTCAGGCTGCATTCTGCAAATTCGGATTCATTTAACGATTCAAGCTCAGTCCCTGTTATGACTCTCTCTATAATGGATAACCCAACATCATGACAGATCTTTTTGGTTACAGTAGGACTGTCCCCGCTAATAACTTTTACAGCAACTCCCAGCCTCTGGAGCGTTTTTAATGATTTTTTTGCAGTTTCTTTTGGAGGATCTAAGAAAAGCAAGAACCCCAGCAGAGTCAACCCTGTTTCATCATTGATAGTTATCTCATTCTTTTGTATGTGTTTTTCTGCCACAGCAATAACTCTGAACCCCTCCTTTTCAAAGGTTGAAATCTGGTCACGAATGCTGGACATTTCTGCAAGGTCTACCGTGTCGTTTTTATCTTCACAGAAGTACAGCATTCCAGAATTGACTCTGGTGCTCCCTTCACCACCAGAATGTTATCTTTGTCACCTTTGACCAGAACGCCCATTCTTCTTCTCTCAAAATCAAATTCATTCCTCCCAATGATAGAGAGGGTTTCAACATCATCCTCCAGTGCATATGCTTCTTTGCTCTGCCACAATGCACTGTCGAGGGGGTTGCCAAAGAATCTTTTCCCCTTTTTGCCTGTTACAGCACTGCACACCATACCGTAAAGAACAAGTGCTGAATCTTTTTCCCCATCAGCTGTAGTATACCCTGAAAGAGATAGCGCCCCTTCTGTTAGAGTTCCAGTTTTATCGCAGCATAATGTATCAATGTTTCCAAAATCTTCCACTGATGCTAACCGTTTGGTAATCACCTTTTCCTTGGCCATTTTCAGAGCTCCATTTGACAAGGAGATAGTCATTATTATGGGCAAAACTTCAGGAGTAATGCCTACAGCGAGTGCAATGGCAAAGAGAAATGAGGGAAATACACCTTTTCCCAAAAGGGCGTTGGCCAAGAATATGAATGCAGTCATCATAAGAATTATTTTCAGTAAAAAATTGCTAAATTTCCTTATATTTCTTTGGAAGTCTGCTTCTTGGGGTTTTTCCTCTAGAAAGGCTGCGGTTTTCCCGAAGAATGTGGCTTCTCCTGTGGCAGTGACAATGCCTTTACCTGAGCCGCTGGCCACAGATGTCCCCATAAAGACCATGTTGACTAGGTTTTGAGGGAGTGTTTCCGTTTCTAATAGAGTAGTGGTCTTTTTCAGGACTGGTAGTGATTCTCCTGTCAGAGCAGATTCATCAGTGGTCATCTCATGAACATTAAAGAGCCGCATATCTGCAGGGATGATATCGCCGATAGTCAGAGAGACAATATCTCCTGGGACAACATTTTTCGTTTCTATCTCTGTCATTTCTCCATTTCTCAAAACTTTGGCCCTAAAGGTTACGTACTCTTTGAGGGTCTTTAAAGCTTTTTCAGCTCTGTACTCTTGGAAGAATCCAAGAACTGAGTTTATGAAGACAATTGACAAGATAACTGCTGCATCAATTCTTTCTCCAAGTAAGTATGAAATAACAGCAGCAGCCATGAGAACCAGAACGAGGGTATTTTTAAATTGGGACACAAATATTTCCAAGCTATGTCTTTTTTCTTTTCTTGCAATTTCATTGAATCCGTACTGGTTAATTCGGACTTTAACTTCAGAATCGGTCAGCCCCTTTTCAGAACTCTTGAGGTGGTCAAATACGTCTTGAAAGGGAAGTGCCCAGAATGTGGATTTTTCTTTGCGGTTCATTTTATGAAAAATGAAAACCTAACTTTATATAGGTTATCTTCAGTTGGGGCTGTCAAATTTTGGTGGTTCTCTCACTTTTGTTACACGTGTAACAAATTGTGGGGTTTTATCAATCATTTTAGAATATCATAATACTAAAGGAGATTGAAGATAACTCGTGTATCTATCACCCTGTTAGGGCTCCTTCTGCCTTCTCCGTGTGTGCATTTTTTGAGGGTTCGGGATTACCTTCATAAAACAGAATTAATTGGATTTGGTAGCCTTGAATTCTCTCTTCTTGGTTTTTCTTTTCCCTGTTCAAATAATGTATTAATGAATCAGAAAATCAACTATTTTCCGTATTTCTTTCGTGTTATTTTTCTTCTTAAAATCTTTGAATAAATCATATTTAGTCCTAAAATATGAAAATACTTTTTATATAGAAATAATTAATTAGAAACATTTAGATGTGCATATAAAAAGAATGTATAAAAATAAATTAGTATCGAAAAGTTTATATACCCCCTATCACATAAACATATCTCAAAGTGTGGTTAAGAAAGGGTAAAAAGTTTTAGATCCTTTTTTAACTGCAATCGACCTAAAAATGTCGATTTATGTCTAAAATAAAAAAAGAGGTGTTAAAGAAATGGCCAACAAAAAGAAAGGTGGAAAGAAGAAGAAACCCGAAACAAAGAAGAAGCAGTGACGCAAAGTAATCTCCCAAAAGAGATCAAGCTTCCTCTGCTCTTTTTCCTTTTTTTATTTTTATTGAAATCTATTTTTTCTGGGAATATTAAGAAAAGTAGCTGAAGATCAATACTGTCATTATTTCAGAAAATGTTCTTACACCACTGTAAAATATGGGGAAATTTCTGTTCAGGGGTTTTGCAGTGGCACTGTAACTTAATAAAGACCAATTTCTTGTTACACGTGTAACAGGGGAGTATTTCAGGATTGACAATACAAGCAGTAGAACAGAAAAGGGGAATGGAAAATCATTATATGATCCTTTATGATGGAAGACCAGAAAAAGTTCTGAGAGATAACCTGGACTTCATTTGATTCCGTACCGATAACTTTATAAATGTACGGTACATTATTATATTTAGGGTTCTAAGGACTCGAGGTGAATCATATGCAAAGAATTATGAAACCTCACATAGCCTCACAACAGTTCATCGTGGGGAATGATAAAGAACAGGGCAGCATGGGAT
>JGI2171J19970_10000067_pt1 | contig 40419 bp, 38 predicted proteins | sample DeeMarSWOR324_28_FD_19970 | JGI IMG/M metagenome (IMG submission 19970) | reverse complement strand
AGGTGATATCTCCGCTCGGGAAATCACCGAGCCCTATCTCAGGATCACTGTAACCCATGGTCAGGCCTATATCCACGTCTTCTGAAAGGGGAATTCGAAACTTTGAATAGAGGCTATGGTTATCAAAGTATCGCGAGGACCTCAGGCCGTCAGATTTCTGGCGGCCTGCAAATAGATAATACCCCACAGTGCCGGCCTCGCCCGAGACCTCCGCCCTGTAATCCTGCGTGTCTTTCTTGCCGTAGGAGGCGCTTACGGAGCCGGTAGGTTTTGTACTATTTCCTGCTGCCTTGGTGATGATGTTGATCACCCCGCCCAGGGATGAGCCCCAGGTTGAAGAAGCAGGCCCTTTGATGATCTCAATCCTCTCTATTATACCCACGGGGATTGAATTGGTCTCAGCGGCACCGCTTGCCAGGAAATTCCAGGGTATGTCATCTACCAGCACAAGGACATGCCTCTCCTCAGATCCCTGGGTCTGAATCAGAGAGGTAGCGCCGAAGTCCTGGTTAAAGCTAATGAAGAGGCCGGGTACCCTGTTCAGGACCTCTGCGACCGTGTGGGCATTCATCTCCTCTATCTCTCGTGCGGTGACTACGGTGATATTTTCAGCAACATGAGAGATGGATTTCGGATGCCTTGTTGGAGATACAACAAGGTCCTTTTCCTTATAGAACAGACGGAGGATCCTCATCTCCTCTTCAGATTGCGCAAAGGAGGTCTGGCATAGGGAGGTAATGGCCAGGGTAAAACAGGAGAAAAGGACGGTTTTTTTTAAAAAATGACTATACAAGGAATTCATTACTGTTTTAAGATAATTATGTGTTAGATATTATAAAACGTTTTCTATTAACATGCTTTTCTTCCTTTTTCAAGCGAATACGTGAGTTATTTTTTTAAAAAGCCCTTACCTGAGAGTGCAGTGATAAAAAGGTTTCTTATTATAGTATCGTTATTAATTCCTTTTATCCCCTGTCACGCTTTATCAGAGGCTCGGCAGGAAATCGTGGCCGTTCAAAGCATGAGGGTTGCCCCGTATGAGGAAGCAATTAAAGGTTTTAAAAGTCTTTGCGATGCCACGATTACAAGGCTTGTTATCTCAGAACTGAAGGGAGCAGATGTTGTGGAGAAAATTCATGAGATCAGGCCTGATCTGGTTCTTGCAATAGGGATGGGCGCCCTCTCAAGGGTAAAAGCGATTCATGACATACCAGTTGTGTATCTCATGATCCTGGATCCTCGATCCATACTTTCTGGAGGAAGGAATATCACCGGTGTCAGCATGAATATACCTCAAGAAAGGCAGTTGCGTACACTATCGAAGGCCTTGCCCGACATAAAAACTATTGGCCTCTTATATGACCCGGAAAGGACAGGCTATCTTGCAAAAGGGGCGCGGAATGCTGCCAGAGAAATTGGCCTTAAGCTGGTTGCAAATGAGGTTCATCGCTCTCGAGAAGTCCCTCCTTTAATAGAGGATATGAGGGGAAAGATAGATGTCTTCTGGATGCTCCCTGATTTGACGGTGATTACCCCTGAGACAGTTGAGTTCTTGCTTCTCTTCTCCCTCGAAAACAAGATACCTATCCTCAGCTTTTCAGAGAAGTATGTGGAGTTGGGGGCACTAATGTCCATAGGCATAGACACCTTTGATATGGGGTGTCAGGCAGGAGACATGGCTAAGGCGATACTCTCAGGAAGGGATGTAACGAATGTTCAGCAGGTTGATGCAAGAAAGGCAGTTATGTGGATTAATCTAAAGGTAGCGAGGAAATTAGGCATTACTATTGATGAAAAGATTATCAGGAAAGCCAGGGTAATTAACTGAGGAGAAGTGAAATGAGGTTAAACCTACTGAAAACCCTGAATGAGAATTTCGGCATCAAGGTCTTTGCCATATTTACCCTTTTTTTCTTTATTATTTCTTCTTGTTTCACCTCCTTTTTTATTCATCACCAGAGCAAATGCCTGAAAGATACCCTGATAAAAAACGGGAAATTACTTACAAGGATTCTCGCTCATAGTTCTAAAATCGGTGTATTTTCGGAGAATGAAGAGCTGCTCAAGGTCCCGGTTGAGGGAGCTTTTCAGAAGGAGGGGGTCTTAGAGGTTTCCGTATTTAATCTGGAAGGGGGGCTATTGGCGAAGCAGGAAAGACCTAAAATCAGGGGACCAGGAGAATCAGTTAAAAGGGACAAGATGAGCATGAACAGGATATTTGACAAAATAAAGGAGTCTATGTCCCTCTTTTACCTTGAAGGGAACAGCAAAGTAGAATTCTGGTCGCCGGTAGTCTCACGTTCAGGCTATTCTATGGAGGGGTCTCTGTTCTTTAGAGAGGGTTCATTTCAGAGAAGGGATCGTATAATTGGATTTGTGGGGATAACAGTTGATAAAGGCATGTTAAATAAAAGGCTTAATGACCTGTTGTTTAAAAGTATTTTGATCGGGATTATCTTTTTAGTGATTGGATCTGGGGTTACCTATCTTGTTGTGAGAGGGATTACAAAACCGCTTAATAGATTGACTGAAGGTGTTAAAACTCTTGGAATGGGAGAGGTTGTCGAGAAGGTACCTATTGAGACAAAGGATGAAGTTGGGAGACTTGCAAGGGCCTTTAATGATATGTCTGAATCCTTAAATCGAAGGGAAAGAGCGCTTCGAGAGAGTGAGGAGAGATACAAAGAACTTGCTGACAGTATTGCAGATGTATTCTTTGCAATGGATAAAGACTTGAAATATACCTATTGGAACAAGGCATCTGAAGAGCTTATAGGAATTGCAGCAAAAGATGCGATAGGAAAATCCCTCTATGAAATTTTCCCGGATATACCAGAGACGAGGAGGGCAGGGAGAGTATACCTCGATGTATTACGAGAGAAGAAACATCAGAGTTTTACAAATGAATATCACCTTGGAGGTAAAGACTTTGTTTTTGAAATCAGTGCCTATCCCTCCGGGACGGGTCTGTCAGTTTATGTCAAGGATATTACCAAGCGGAAACAGGCGGAAGAAGAATTAAGGCGTTCCCAGGAGCGGTTACGTAATCTTGCTGATCATCTGCAGTCTGTAAGAGAAGAAGAGAGAACTAACATTGCACGGGAGATTCACGATGAGCTGGGGCAGGCACTTACGGGGTTGAAGATGGATCTATCCTGGTTGACCAAGAGAATACCAGAGGATCAAAAACCAGTTCTTGAGAAGATCCGGGAAATGTCAAATCTCACCGGCACCACTCTTAAAATAGTCCAAAGAATCTCTACAGAATTGAGACCTGGACTACTAGATGACCTGGGTCTGGTAGCAGCTATTGAATGGCAGGCAGAGGAGTTTCAAAATAAAACAGGGGTAAAATGTAAGCTTACCGTAAACGCGGAGGATATTGTAGTAGATGGGAAACGTGCTAGTGCACTTTTCCGCATCTTTCAAGAGACTCTCACCAACGTGGCTCGCCATGCACAGGCAACTAGAGTTACCGTGAGCTTGAAAGAGAAGGATGGTAATTTGGACTTAATAGTGAGGGATAATGGCAAAGGGATAACAAAGGAGCAGATTTCCGATCCTAAATCCTTTGGGCTGATTGGAATACGAGAGCGTGTCCACCCATGGGAAGGAGAGGTAGAGATCAGTGGCAAGTCAAGTAAAGGGACGATGGTAAGGGTGAGGATACCGATTAGACATTGAAGAATTTAGGAATTGGGGAATTAGGGGATTTGCAATTCGCAAATTGCAAATCGAAAATTCAAAGAGGTGTCTTGCAATGATAAAGATCCTCATAGCTGATGATCACACTGTTGTTCGTGAAGGGTTGAAGCAGATTGTGGCTGAAACCTCGGATATGGTGGTATCTGATGAAGCGAGCAACGGGCACGAGGTGCTCAACAAAGCGCTCAGCAGCGACTACGATGTGATTGTGCTAGATATCACTATGCCGGGTATTCATGGACTGGATGTTCTTAAGCAAATAAAGAGCCAAAAGCCTGCACTTCCTGTTCTGGTGCTTAGTATGCATCCAGAGGAGCAATACGCGGTGAGGGTTATAAAGGCAGGGGCCGCAGGATATTTGACAAAGGAAAGTGCGTCTGAAGAGTTGATAACAGCCATACGAAAAGTATCCTCAGGGAGAAAATATATTACCTCTTCACTAGCCGAGAAAATAGCCTCTGATTTGGAAACCGACGCTGAGAAATTACCTCACGAGTTCCTCTCTGATCGTGAGTACCAGGTTATGTGTATGATCGCCGAAGGGAAAACGGTAAAGGAGATTGCAGATGAACTTTACCTGAGCGTAAAAACCATTAGTACCTACAGATCGCGCATTCTGGAAAAAACGGGTATGAAAACCAATGCAGAATTAACTCGATATGCCCTACAAAACAGTCTCATAACNTGAAAATACCATAGAGACCATTAAGTAGCCCACCATAACGCAAAGTTCCNGNCTCCACGGTGCTTCTTTTTCGGAGTATCAAAACCCACTACTGCCTTTATTTCCTTCCCATCTTCTCATGGCTTTGTNGGAAAATTCCTACAAGACAAATAGCCAAAGNCCTACAGAAAAATCAGACTCACACCGACAGACTTTGAAGAGCTCCTCTAGTAANATTTCATTGGTAGTGAGCTGTGATGCTCCATTGAGATTAAACTACACAGAGGGCACCGATATGAAAGTGTTCATTGCAGATGATTCAGTGCAGATCCGTAAGCGGCTAATAGAGATGCTCTCCGAACTCCCAGAAGTTGAAATCACGGGTGAGGCGGGAGATGCACCCGAAGCCATAAGAGAAATCCGGAGGCTAGATCCTGATATGGTGATACTGGACATCAGGATGCCAAGGGGCAACGGGATAGATGTGCTTAGGGAGATTAAGGAAAAGTCACATCCAGCAATAATCATGCTCACCAACTACCCCTATCCCCAATACAAGAAAAAATGCATGGATTTAGGGGCAGATTACTTCTTTGACAAGGCAACCGAATTCGAGAAGGTCACGGAGGTATTAAAAGAATTAATTCTATCAAGATAAGCTTTTTAAACACGAGTTGAATAGGGAACTCGTACAGGAAAATGAAGCAGCAACAATCTTTTAGCACTGGGCAGGAGGTGGGATGACATCATCTAACACGGGTAAATTAAGTATCAGGGAAAAGGGATTACGATACAACCTTTTGATTATTGAATTCTTAGTTGTTGTCATGCCTTTCCTTGTTCTCTTCTATATTTTCTACAGAAAAAATGTCTTCTTGGAGTTTTCTCAGATTGTTCTTATTGCCTTAACGCTCATTCTCATCCTAGCTGGTTTGATCATGATCCGGCAAATTTTCGACAAATTCTATATTAGCGGCCTCAATTAAGAAGGCTGAAGGCGGTGATAAAGGTTTGATAGATGTACAAAAAGATACCGTCGAACTCCAAGAAATAACCATTTCTTTTAACAACCTCATGAAAAAATTCGAACAGACAACCGCCGAGTTACAACGCAGGGTCTTCGAGCTATTTTCCATCAAAGAACTTGCCGAGATTGCGAGCAAGAGTCTAGATATTGATGATTTGCTGAATGTGCTACTGGAAAAGGCCATGGCAGTATCCAGGGCACAAATCGGCTCTGTGTTCATGGTTGAATCTGAAACACACCGTTTTCGTGTTCTCGCTACCAGGGGATTGGAATCGGGACCCAAAAAGGGTTCTTATATAGACATTAACGAATCCTTGGCGCGATTGGTCGTCTCTGACAAAAAGCCACTCCTCGTTCAAGACATTGAAACCGATCCAAGGACCCGCAAGCCAAACGATCCCAAATACGGACCACCATCATTTTTGAGCATGCCGATTTTTGTAAGAGAAAACTTGATAGCAGGCTTGAATCTTTCCTGCAAGGAGACACAGCAAGTCTTTGATTCAAACGATGAGCACATTGTATCCATAATGATTAGCGAGATCGGCTTTGCCTTAGAAAATGCCCGGCTTCATTCACAAGTACTGGAACATATAGAAATTCTTCAAGAGCGCTCCGTAGAACTGACCAACGCAAATGATCAGCTTGAACAGGAGGTCACCGAAAGAACGCGGATGGAGGAGGAGTTAGAAGAAACAAATAAATTTTTAAGAAATATTTTAGACAGTTCTTCCTCTATCTCCATCGTCTCTACCGATCTTGAGCAGAATGTTCTGTTCTGGAATAAAGGGGCTGAGAACATATTTGGATACACAGATGAAGAGATAGTGGGTCGCCGAAAAATAGATATATTATATCCTGATGATGAGACAAAAAAGGCAGTGAATGACATCAGATCATCAATTTTGAAGAATAAAAAGGAGACAAGTAGTGAAATCAGAGAGGTAACAAAAGATGGGCGCAAACTTTGGGTCAATTTAAATTTAACCTCCAGGTTTGATGAGAAAGGCAATGTTGTAGGCATCTTGGGCATTGGGGAAGACATCACTGAGCGCAAGCGGGCGGAGGAGGAACTGAGGAGACACCGCGAGCAGCTTGAGGAAATGGTTCAAGTGCGTACCGCTGATCTACAGGTAGCCAATGAAGAACTACAGCGGGAAATCATTGAGCGCAAAAAAGTGGAAGATGAGCTTCGCGCTGCCAAAGAGGCAGCAGAGGTCGCCAGCCGCGCAAAGAGTGATTTCTTAGCCGCCATGTCCCACGAATTGCGCACACCGCTCAATGCCATCATCGGCTTCTCGGAGATTTTGCGTGATCAGTATTTTGGCAACCTCAATGAAAAGCAGACAGATTATGCTAATGATATTCTGCAAAGCGGAAAGCACCTCCTTTCCCTGATCAACGATATCTTGGATCTTTCCAAGGTTGAAGCAGGCAAGGTTGAACTCGAACTGTCCAGGGTGAACATGAAGGAACTTTTTGAAAACAGCCTGATTATGGTTAAGGAGAAGTGTATGAAACATGGAATCAATCTCAGTATGAACATTGCGCAAGACCTGCAGGACTTAGAGATTACCGCAGATGAACGTAGGCTCAAGCAGGTAATGTTCAATCTTCTCTCTAACGCGGCCAAATTTACCCTCGAGGGAGGTGCGATTAGACTGGAGGCCGAAAGGGTGGAAGAAGAGCTTATCATCAATGTGAAGGATACCGGCATTGGCATTGCTCGTAAGGATCAAGAGAAAATCTTCGAGGAATTTTATCAGCTCAAGGGGGGTCTTGCGGGTAAGACACCGGGCACGGGGCTAGGCCTCTCTTTGGTAAAGCGCCTTGTAGAGATGCACGGAGGGAGAGTCTGGGTAGAGAGCGAAGGGCAAGGAAAGGGAAGTCGATTCAGCTTTGCATTGCCTATAGGAACTACAGAGATGGAGCCATCTGTGATCAGTATTACGAGAGAGACAACCCTCCTCAGCCGCCTGAAGAGGGCAATCAGTTTGTCCAAAAGACATAATAGAACCTTTACCCTGTGCCGTTTACATGTTGGCAGTGAGGATTTGAGACAGAGGGTATCGATTGTTAAGGAGGCCCTGGTAAAAGAAAAAGGGATCGGGGATTTTTTGGGAATGGATAAGGATGGTTATATTTATTTGATTCTTCGAGAGACTGGTCAAGGGAAAACTAAGCTTGCTTGCAATCGGTTAAGAACGAAGATGCAAGGTATGATTGAGGGCCTGAAAGTTTCGTCTTCGATGGCAACCTTTCCGCAAGATGGGAAAACAGCGAAAGCCTTAATAAAAAAAGCCAGCATATCATAGCAGGCATATTGGGAGAACAGAAGGGTTATATGGAAAAAATCATATTGATTATCGAGGATGATGCAAGGAGTTTGAAACTATTTCGGGACCTTCTTCAGGTTGAAGGGCATGTGACTTTGGAAGCAAACGATGGAAAGCAGGGGTTTGAAATAGCCAGAGAAAAGAAACCGGATCTCATTTTGATGGGCATCCATCTGCCGGGTATGGACGGGCTAGAGACTTCGCAAATCCTTAAGGCGGATGCCATGACTAAAGACATACCAATTGTGGCTTTGACATCCTATGCCATGAAAGGAGATGAAGAAAGGATATGTGAGGCCGGTTGTGATGGATATATAACCAAGCCTATTGATACCAGAGAATTTCTGAAAAAGATCACGGAATATTTATCGAGATACAAATTTAGTAGAAAATAGAAAGGATCTTATGACGAGTAGCATGAAGAAAAGCCGGAGCTACAAACAGATACTGGGAGTGGATGATGAGCCTAAAACGTCAAACTACTCGAAGCTAAACTGGCTTCTGAAGGGCATATTGTCGAAATAGCCACCACTAGTCAAGAAGCCTTGGATAAAGTCAAAGCAATCATCCCCGATTTAATCCTTTTGGATGTGTTGATGCCAGGCATCAATAGACTTGTCTGATCGTGAGTACCAGGTTATGGGTATGATCGCCGAAGGGAAAACGGTAAAGGAGATTGCAGACAGAAAAATCAGACTCACACCGACAGACTTTGAAGAGCTCCTCTAGTAAAATTTCATTGGTAGTGAGCTGTGATGCTCCATTGAGGTTAAGCTACACAGAGGGCACCGATATGAAAGTGTTCATTGCAGATGATTCAGTACAGATCCGTGAGCGGTTAGCGGAAATGCTCTCCGAACTACCAGAAGTTGAAATCGTGGGTGAGGCAGGAGATGCACCCGAAGCCATAAGAGAAATCCGGAGGCTAAATCCTGATATGGTGATACTGGACATCAGGATGCCAGGGGGCAACGGGATAGATGTGCTTAAGAGTATTACACAGAATGCGTCTCATCCAGCAATAATCATGCTCACCAACTACCCCTATCCCCAATACAGGAAAAAATGCATGGATTTAGGAGCAGATTACTTTTTTGACAAATCAACCGAATTCGAGAAGGTCGTAGAGGTTTGCGAACAGTTGATTAAGGTATCTGTAGTTTAAACGCGCCGCTGATAGGGCCCTCGCTGAGTTGGACATTGTGGTAAAGGAACTGGCGACAAACCTTGTGGTCCGCCGCTGTGTCGATGATGAAGTGATCGAGGAAGAAATTACCTACCCCCTTGGCCAGGGCATCGAAATTGTGGCGCACGATCGGGGGCCGGGCATTCCCGATCTGAAGCGTGCCCAGGAGGATCATCATTCAACCAGCGGTTCGATGGGCTGCGGATTGGGGCAAGTGCGAAGGCTGATGGATGATTTTGTTTGACATCTATTCTCATGTGTCGCCTCGCCGGTGGCATGCTATTCGTGTTCACTGATGGGGGCTCAGGGAGATGAGATCTGGAGGAGGTACCAGGCGCGCAAGAGCGTCACGTGACGACCCTCGCGAGTCTGTTTATGCGCGAGTACAGCCGGACAGACGATGACGCCTCGCTGGTGATTGCCAAGGAGCTAATACAGTGACCGATTACCGTAAGACAGACGCTGTTCTCGAAGGGGAAGTAAAGAACCTGCAGACGGAACTCGATGAGACTTACCGTGCGATCACCGAGCTGATGACCGAACTCGAGTTGGGCAACAAGGCGCTGCGGCAAAGCGAGGGTCGGTTACGCGGTCTTATCAATTCATCGCCTGACCCCATATTTCTCTTTGATGAAGAAGGTCGGTATCATGAGATCCTTACCTTGCAAGAACAACTGTTTCTTGAAGATACAGGGCAGTTGATTAGAAAGCGTATCAAAGACGTGCTTCCCGACCATCTGGCAGCGCTCTTTCTTGAAGCCTTGCACAATGCCATCGAGTCGGGAAACGTAGAAGTTATCGAATACGAACTGGATGTTGCAGCCGGGCACCGCTGGTTTGAGGGGCGCTTAGCTCCAGTAAGTCAGCGGATTGACGGCAAGCGAGCGGCGGTTTTTGTCTCTCGTGACATCACCGAGCGCAAGCGGGCAGAAGGGGATCTTCAGAGGGAAAAGGAAATATTTCAAATCCTCGTGGAACAATCTCCTCTCGGAATTTCTTTAATCAAGAAGGATGGTCATTACGAATATACCAACCCCAAATTTGGTGAACTCTTCGGCTATACCTTAAAGGATATTCCAACGGGAAAAGAATGGTTCATTAAGGCATTCCCAGATCAAGAATACAGGAACCAGGTTAGCGAAGTCTGGATCAGTGATCTGAAGACAGCAGAGCCAGGGGAGTCTCGGCCGAGGATCTATACTGTGACGTGCAAGGACGGCTCTGAAAAAGTGATACACTTTAGACCCGTGACAATGGAAAGCGGAGATCAATTTGTCCTCTACGAGGATATCACCAAAGAGAGGCAGGCAGAAGAGGCCTTGAGGGCAAGTGAAGAGAAATACCGCACCATTCTCGAAAGCATCGAGGAAGGTTACTTCGAGGTTGACTTATCGGGAGATTTGACCTTTTTCAATGACTCACTGTGTAAAATAACCGGCTATTCACGAAACGAATTGTTGGGTATGAACAATCGAGAGTATACCACCCCTGAGACTGCCAAGAGGATGTACCAAGTCTTTAACAAAATTTACCAAACAGGAAAGACAAAGAGAATTACGGACTATGAAATCATCAGAAAAGATAGGAGCATAAGCATTTTAGAGATGTCTTCATCGCTGATGCGGGATAAGGAAGGGCAGGCTTTTGGGTTTCGAGGAGTTGTCCGTGACATTACTAAACGAAAGCGAGCGGAGGAGGCGCTAAAGAAAGCCTACGATGATCTTGAATCGAAAGTCGTGGAACGAACCGAGGAACTGCACCTCGCGAAGGAGGCAGCGGAGGTCGCCAATCGAGCAAAGTCTGATTTTCTCGCAAGCATGTCACACGAGCTGCGTACCCCGCTCAATGCCATCATTGGCTTTTCAGAGGTGTTGCGGGATCAATACTTCGGCGAGCTCAACGAGAAACAGGCAGATTATATGAATGATATTCTGGAGAGTGGGAAACATCTCCTCTCCCTGATCAACGATATCCTGGACCTTTCCAAGATAGAGGCTGGCAAGGTCGAGATCGAGTCATCTAAGGTGAATATAACCGAACTCTTAGAAAACAGCCTGATCATGGTCAAGGAGAAGTGTATGAAACATGGAATCGATCTCAGTATGAACATTTCGCAAGACCTGGGGGATTTAGAGATTACCGCAGACGAACGGAGGCTCAAGCAGGTCATGTTCAATCTTCTCTCAAACGCAGCCAAGTTCACCTCTGATGGTGGAGCAATCACGCTGGAGGCTCACAAAAAGGAGCACGAGCTTGTCATCAGCGTGAAAGACACCGGCATTGGCATTGCCCCTGAAGATCAAGAGAAGGTCTTCGAAGAATTCTATCAGATTCGCGGTAGCCTCGCCAGCAAGACCCCGGGCACGGGCTTGGGCCTTCCCTTGACCAAGCGCCTTGTAGAGATGCATGGAGGGAGGATTTGGGTGGAGAGCCGGGGTTTAAAGAAGGGAACTCGAGTTAGCTTCACATTGCCTATAAATGTGCGAGGATAAAGAGAAGGAGGAATATATGGAAAAGCTATATTAATTGTCGAGGATGACCCTAAGAGCCGGAAATTGTTTCAAAGCCTGCTCCAGGTCAGTGGACCAGAGAGTTTCTGCAAAAGATAACAGAGTACATATCGAGATAATCATTTAGGAGCATCGAGGATTGGATGGCAAGGACAAAGAAGAAAGCCCCGATCAAACACAAAAAGATACTGGCTGTGGATGACGAGCACAAGAACATCAAACTGCTGGAAGCGAAGCTGGCGCCAGAGGGGTATATGCTCGAGACAGCCACCAATGGCCAGGAGGCCCTGGATAAGGTAAAGACGAGCCTCCCGGATCTAATCCTTCTGGATGTGCTGATGCCGGGCATGAACGGCTACGAGGTGTGCGAGAGGATTCGCGCTGATTCCTCGGCCCCATATATTCCCATTATTTTTTTAACAGCCAGCCTTATTGGGCATAAGGACATAATCCATGGCCTCGATGTCGGCGGGGATGACTACATCCGAAANCCTTTTGANAGCTTGGAGCTATTCTCGAGAATCAGGGCAGCCCTTCGAGTCAAAGAGCTCTACGACAACCTTATCATTACCAAGGCCGAGCTTTCTCGCTATGTATCCCTTTCGACGGTGGAGATGGTGGAGAAGACCACTTCGGATGGAATGGCCCTGGCCGGGCAGACGAGGGATGTGACCGTGCTCTTCTCTGATATCAGGGGATTCACCAATCTCGCTGAGAACATGGATCCTCGGAGAGTCTTTGAGATGTTAAACCGTAGCCTCTCCACACAGATGAAGGTGGTGGAGGATCACCATGGCATAATCGATAAAATGAGCGGTGATGAGATCATGGTGGTCTTTGAAGGTCCCAAGATGGCCCGGAACGCACTGGAATGCGGTGTAGGTATCGTCAAAGCGCTTGTAAGTTCTGAAGGTCACCAGGCAGCGGATGGGATAGGAGTTGGAATCGGCATCAATACGGGCCCTGTGTATATAGGAAGCATCGGCTCGGAAACCATGAAGGATTACACGGTGGTGGGGAACACGGTCAATATTGCGGCCAAGCTGTGTGGATTTGCCAAGAAATTCCAGATACTCTTCACCGAAGCCACGAAAGAATTGATTGAGAGATCTGAGTTCTACTATCAATCACTTGGAAAAATTGCAGTGAAAGGGGTGACCTCCCCATTGGAAACATTTGAGCTAATAAGGTGAAAAGTATGTAACGAAAAACCTGATATCAGGATCGAGGGTACCGTGATGGCAAAGTTAAAAATCTTAGTGGTGGATGATGAGGATAAGAACCTCAGCCTTATGGAAGCCATGCTTGTCCCTCTTGGGTATGAGGTGATCCTGGCGAAGGACGGAGAGCAGGCCCTTGAAAAGGTGCAACTGACGCCCCCGGATTTGATTTTACTTGATATCATGATGCCTGGACTTGATGGCTATGAGGTGGCGAGACGCCTGAAAGAGGATAAGGAGGCCAGGATAATCCCCATTGTCATGGTAACGATCCTAAAAGAAGTGGAAGACCGGGTCAAGGCCCTGGAGGCGGGTGCAGATGACCTTTTGACCAAACCCGTAGATAAGACTGAGTTGAGGGCACGGGTTCAATCCCTTTTGAAGGTAAAGGCGTACAACGATCACATGCGCAACCATCAGAAGGAGCTGGAGAAGGAAGTAGCGAAAAGGACGGAGCAGCTGAGACTGGCCTTCGAGAAGATCAAAAAGGCATCACTTGACAGTATTTATCTGCTCTCCAGGGCAGCTGAGTATAAGGATGAGGATACCGGTGCCCACATTCAACGTATGAGCAATTACGCAGCCGCCATTGCACGCAAGTTGGGTCTCAGCGAAAGGGTTGTAGAGTCAATCCTCTATGCTGCTCCCATGCACGATGTGGGAAAGATTGGTATTCCTGACCACATCCTTTTGAAGCCAGGTAAGCTGGGCCCTGATGAGTGGGAGATTATGAAGCAGCATACCGTTATGGGGGCAAGTATCCTGAAAGGACCTAACACAGGATTTATCAAATTAGCCGAAATTATCGCCGTAACCCACCATGAAAAATGGGACGGAAGCGGTTACCCTAAAGGACTTAAAGGTATACAAATAAATCTGGCAGGCCGCATTACTGCGATTGCGGATGTCTTTGATGCCCTGACCTCCAAGCGTCCTTACAAAGAGCCCTTATCATTGGAAAAAGCTGTTACCATAATCAGAAAGCAGCGAGGACTCCACTTTGACCCCGATGTAGTGGATGCCTTCTTTGCCGTTCAAGATGAAATAGTGTTGATCAAAGATAAATATAGGGACGAAGAGGAGCGCTTGGTTTTTAGAATGGTTGGAGAAGCTTCTTAAATCAAAGGGGGTTATCTATTTGATATTGTTATTAGAATATCCATATTGAAGAGGAGGTGAAATATGAATGAGGACCGAACCGGGAAGGCGGTTTTGGTAGTCGACGACGATCCTAGGAATTTGGAGTTGCTCGCAGTCAAATTAAGTCAGGAGGGTTATCGAGTAATTACTGCACAGAGCGGAAAGGACGCCTTGGAATCGATTAAGCTGGAAAAGCCAGGTCTGGTGCTTTTGGATATTATGATGCCCGAAATGAACGGTATTGAGACCTTAAAGGGGATCAAGGCACTCGAACCAAGCATTCCGGTAGCCATGGTGACAGCGGTCTGGGATGAGGATGAGGCAAGAAAGGCGATTGAGGCGGGTGCTTACGAGTACATAACAAAGCCGATCGATATGGAGCATTTGAGATTGGCTGTTCTGGTAAAGCTCTTTCCCGACGAATAGGACGATTGTACGTAATACACTGGCATGAATCGGAGAAATTGTTAACTTCCAAGGCTCAAGCATCATTTAACCAGCATACACACAACGAGTTTACTTTCAAGGAGCCTATAAGTGACTTTCGCTCTTTGGCTACGGACGGTGGCGTACGGCGTGATAGATGAAAACCAGACAAAGAGCAACTCACAAATGAATTGGTACAGTTGCACCGGAGGTGCCTTTTAGAATGCAAGACCTTTCCGATAAAATAGAAGAAATACTGGGGTGAGGCTCCCTAAGCATTAGGTCCCCATTTCCCATGACGAGAGATATCTTTCCTGTTCGGGCGTGAGAGTGTCAATTTCGACCCCCATGGAGGCAAGTTTTAATCTTGCAATTTCCCTATCAATTGCATGCGGAACAGGATAGACCCTTTTATCGAGATTCTTATGTTCCTTTGATAGATACTCCACAGATAAGGCCTGGTTTGCAAAGCTCATATCCATAACACTGGAGGGATGTCCCTCTGCTGCAGCCAGGTTTATCAATCTTCCTTCACCTAAAAGATAGATCTTGTTTCCATTTAGGAGGGTATGTTCCTCAACAAGCGGCCTAATTGTCCTCTTAGATGTAGACACCTCCGTTAGTCCGGGAAGGTCAAGTTCCACATTAAAATGTCCTGAATTGCAGATAATGGCACCATCCTTCATATCAAGGAAGTGCTCTTTCCTGATGGCATTTATGTCACCGGTAAGGGTGCAGAAAAAGTCGCCTATACTGGCGGCCTTGGCTATAGGCATAACGTCAAAGCCATCCATGACCGCCTCTAAGGCCCTTAGGGGCTCAACTTCACAGATAATTACCTTGGCACCATGCCCTTTTGCCCTGGCTGCTACCCCCCGTCCACACCATCCATAGCCAGAAACGACAAAACAGCTTCCGGCAAGCAGCCTGTTTGTTGCCCTAATGATTGCATCGATGGTGCTTTGGCCTGTACCGTACCTGTTGTCAAAGAGGTGTTTTGTATTGGCATCGTTGACAGAGATAACCGGAAATTGAAGCACATGATCCCTTTCCATAGACCTGAGGCGTATGACGCCAGTGGTTGTTTCCTCTGTCCCTCCCATCACACCGGCAATGAAGGAGCTTCTTTCCTCTTTACTCAGAGAAAGGCCCCATTCCCTTATTGCCTGGGAGACATCATCCCATTTGTTGAGGGCAATAAAGTGAAGGGAACTGACCAGATCGGCGCCATCATCCATAGTGAGATTTGGCATGTGCTTCAGAGCTGACAATATATGGCTATAGTAGGTGTCGGTGTCTTCTCCCTTTATGGCAAAGACCGGGATTTCATCGCTGGCCACCAGGGAGGCAGCAACATCATCCTGGGTTGAAAGGGGATTGGAGGCACACAGCGCCAGAGAGGCGCCACCTGCCTTGAGTGTTCTTGCCAGAACCGCGGTCTCCGTGGTTATATGCAGACAGGCAGAAATCCTCAGATCTGATAGGGGTTTCTCTCTAAAAAACCTTTCTTTGATCGAATTCAAGACAGGCATGCTTTTGCTTGCCCACTCTATTCTGAGTTGACCTGTATCTGTGAGGCCTATCTCCTTGATGTCGTAATCCATTTAACCTTCCTCAACTGTTAAATTAGCTGCCTGAAACGGCACCTTTTTGACAGGATTTACATGATTTCTTTATATTTTTCATATCCTGACCATCCTGTCCAAAAACTATAGAGCCTTTTTCAGTTTTTCAGTGAGATCTGTCCTCTCCCAGGTGAATTCCTCCAATTCCCGTCCGAAGTGCCCATAGCAGGCGGTTTTTTTGTATATAGGCCTCAAAAGGTCCAACTGCTCAATTAAGGCAACTGGCCTCATATCAAATTCCCTTGCCACCAATTTTGTCATCTCAGTACTGGGCACAACACCGGTTGCGTATGTATTAACCATTAAGCCAACTGGTTGCGCCCTGCCTATGGTATAGGCTACCTGGATCTCACACCTTTCAGCCAGACCCGCAGCAACTATATTTTTTGCAATGTAGCGACACATATAGGAGGCACTCCTATCCACCTTGGTTGGATCCTTGCCAGAAAATGCTCCGCCACCATGGCAACCAAACCCGCCGTAGGTATCCATAATAATCTTCCTACCGGTCATGCCGCAATCTCCCAAGGGACCCCCAGTAACAAATCTACCGGTTGTATTTACAAAAAACTGTGTATTTTTATCAATCATTTCAGGGGGGATAACCGCCTTTATCACTTCCTCTATGATTGCCTCTCTCAGCGTATCGTAATCAACCTCAGGGGAGTGCTGGGCTGCTATAACAACTGTATGCACAGTAGTAGGTTTTAAATCTATATACCTGACTGTTACCTGGGACTTTCCATCTGGCCTCAGCCATGGAAGTCTTCCAGATTTGCGGGCGTGGGCAAGCCTCTGGGCAAGGTTGTGGGCAAGATAAATGGGAATTGGCATAAAAACAGGGGTGTCACTGCAGGCATATCCGAACATCAGGCCTTGATCACCTGCTCCCTTTTCTTTGAGAAGCCCGGTACCGTCAACTCCCTGTGCAATGTCAGTTGACTGTCTGTCAATGCTTGTAATAACCGCACATGTCTCCCAGTCAAAGCCCATGGATGAATCGTTGTATCCTATTTCCTTTATTGTCTGCCTGGCAATGTCCGGTATTTCCACATAACAACTGGTGGTTATCTCTCCCGCAATAACTGCCATACCCGTAGTAACCAGGGTCTCGCAGGCTACCCTTCCATTTTTGTCGAGGGCAATAATCTCATCAAGTATGGCATCAGAGATTTGGTCAGCTATCTTGTCCGGATGACCCTCGGTTACAGACTCAGATGTGAATAAGAAATCGGTGTTCATTTTAGCTTCCTCTCCTCATTGGATATTGGTGTTAAGGCACGTCAGCTTTGAGTCATGTACCAAAAATTAAACAGATTTTAAATGATAAAAACGCTGTGGCCCACCAACAGCCTTATTATTTACCTCCTTTTTTTAAACTCATTTGGACTAACAATACCGCCAGATATGATCAGTTTGAATGCATCTTCAACGCTCATGTTGAGGATTATCAATTCATCTTCTGGTATAAGGATATAAAATCCACTCGTAGGATTGGGCGTTGTCGGAACAAAGACATTTATCATATTCTTATCGGTTTTGTTCTGGATCTCCCCCTTGCTTTCTCCTGTGATAAAGCCAATAACGTAGGCCCCGCGCCTGGGATATTCTATCAGTGCTACCCTTTTAAAGGCATCGGTTCTCTGCAAAAAAAGGGTCTCCAGAAGCTGTTTAACTCCTGCATAGAGAACCCTTACTAAGGGAATACGGTCCACTATATTTTCTCCAAGCTGGACTATCTTCCTGCCAACGAAGTTTCTGGTTAGAAGACCGATAACAAAGACAAGAATAATTACCAGGATAAGACCAAGGCCGGGTATATAGATGTGGAGATAGGTTTCCGGCAGGTATTTAGCAGGTATATACTTGAGTATCGCATCCATACCCCTGATCAAAGACCAGATAACGTACAGGGTTATGAAGACTGGTAAAATTACCAGCAGACCGGTAAGAAAATAGTTTTTTAGGCTTGTTCTTAGGCGTTTCAATTCTCCCTCACCATCACATTATCTATCAACCTGGCCTTTCCTACCCTTACAGCCAATGCCAAAAGGCAAGGCCTATCTACTATTTCCATATCTGTAAGTTTTTCTGGGTCACAGATGGTTATATAGTCAATTTCTGTAAATGGGTGGCCCAGGATCAATTCCCTTACCGCGTTCTTTATCTTGGCAGGGTCTTTTTCTCCTTTTGCTGCCATGGCCTTGGCTAGATCTAGGCTTTTTTTCAGGCTTAATGCTGACGACCTTTCCTCTGCACTCAGGTAATTATTCCTGCTGCTCATGGCAAGGCCATCTCTTTCCCTTACTGTCGGCACCCCAATAATGTCGATGTTCATGTTAAGATCTCTGGCCATCTGTTTGATGACGATTAACTGTTGATAGTCCTTTTCACCAAAGATGGCCAGATGGGGCTTGGTGATATTAAAGAGCTTTGCAACCACAGTGGTTACCCCGGCAAAATGTCCTGGTCTGGATTTTCCACAAAGATACCTGGTGATCTCTTCTACCGTAACAGTACTCTGGAATCCCTCGTGATACATCTCTTCCACAGTCGGCATGAACACAGCGTCTACTCCAGCAGAGCGGGCCTTCTTGAGATCCCCCTCAGTATCTGTGGGATATCTTCCATAGTCCTCATGAGGGCCAAACTGAATGGGATTAACAAAGATACTCATTATCAATCTATCCCCCTTTTCTCTCCCCACCTTTAATAGCTGCATATGGCCCTGGTGCAGAAATCCCATGGTTGGCACAAGGGAGATGGTATTTCCATCCCTGGTCCATTTTTCAGACAGTCCTTGCATCAATTCAATCTTTTGGATTATTTCCATGATTCTTTAAGCGCCTAACGTGCCCAAAATTTGACAGAGAAATAAAGAAATAACTTAACTGTTTGAGTTAACATCATTTTCTTTCTTTATCTATCCCAACATATGCAAAACAGCAAGTATTTTCACTCATTTTGGCACATTTTACACCCTGGCCCTGTCCTGACTTATAGGCTTAGTAGGCTAATTCAAGCACGTACCGATTTATAGAGTTAGTATGCGGATTAGCGCATATAGCGCCAGCGCAGCCTTTGGTCACTTCTAAGTGTACATCACTTAATGCCTTGATCCAAGGGGAACGTAATACTTTGTTCCTTTTTCCATCTTTTGGATCTCAAGGATTAGATTATCGAGATCAGATGACACAGTAACAAAATCTATTTCAGAGGCGTTAATTACTAAAAGGGGGGTCTCAGTGTAGTGGAAAAAGAATTCATTGAAGGCCTGATTTATTTCATCCAGGTATCTAAGGTTTATTGATTTTTCATAATCCAGATTCCTCTTTTTGATCCTTTGTTTCAATACATCAGTTCTCGCCTGCAGAAATATCACCAGATCCGGTCTTAATACTCTAACCTTCAAGAAGTGGAATATCTGCTCATATACACTGAATTCTCTGTCAACCAGGTTGAGCCTTGCAAAGATTCTGTCCTTGTCAAAGAGGAAGTCCGAGACAACCACCCTTTTGAAAAGATCAATTTGATTTATCTCCTCCTGCTTTTGAAACCGCCTCAGCATAAAGAAGAGTTGTGTCTGAAACGCATATCTCTTGGGGTCCTTATAGAAGTTGGCAAGAAAAGGATTTCCCTCAGTATCCTCTAAGATAGTTTTGCCGTTTATCCTTTCAGCCAACAACAGGGCCAAGCTGGTTTTGCCTACCCCCAAGGGACCTTCGACAACTATATAACCTTTTTTATGCAATTCTTTGATCCTGTTTCCATGTTCAGAAGCTAAATAACATTGACTTTATTGAGTGTCAAGAGATTGTCTTATGTGGTTTTAGGACAGAACTCAACCTGATGTATTCATCGATGGTGAGGGTCTCAGCCCTTCTTTTTGGATCAATGAGGCATTCTCTCAGGGCCTTTGCGAGTATTTCCCTTGGTACAGAAACCATTCCCCTTTCAAGGGAATTAAGGATTGTCTTCCTCCGACAACTAAATGCTGCCTTGACAATCCTATGGAAAGATTCCTCGTTTTCTGCTTGAAATGGATATGGTTTCTCAAAATCAATCTCTAAGACCATAGAATCGACCTTTGGTCTGGGGTAAAAGGCGTCCCTTTTGATCTTGATGAGGGGGGATATCCGGGCATAGTATTGACTGATAACACTAAGGGCACCGTATTCCTTTTTTTTTGGCACCGCAGTCAACCGTTGTGCCACCTCAAATTGAAACATGAGGATGGCGCTTTTTATATACTGTCGATTGACTATAAGCTTTTCCAAGAATGGGGATGAGATATTATAGGGAAGATTGCCCAATACCTTGATCTTTTGTTCAAATTTATCAGAGATCTCCTTAAAATTCAATTTCAGGACATCCCCAGCGATACATGTTATCTTCCCCTTGTCCTTTAGGGGCAAATTTTCTTTTAATATATTTATCAATAGTGGATCTTTTTCTATAGCCACTAGATGATAGATGTGGGGAAGGATTGGGATAGTCAAGGCCCCTAAACCTGGACCTATTTCTACAACTACCTCATCATTACTAAGCCGTGCCTGGGCCATAATCGTATCAATTATAGCAGGATCTTCCAGAAAGTGTTGCCCCAGGCTTTTTCTGGGCTTCAGCCCTGATTTAGCTAACAGGGCCTTAGATATTCTCATGCCTCGGTGAACTTTCTTGATTTGCGCCATGAGATAAAGGTCTTAAAAAGATAAAAGAAGACAAAATATGAAGGTACCGCAAATACCGTGCCCAACACAATACCTCCCGAGAGAAGGGCTGAAGCTACCATCCCACCGGCTGCCAGGATTTGAGTTATCGTATCTAATAGGTCTCCACTATTAGTTGCCCCTACCACTGGCGCCAGTATCTTTGTGTTATAATCAAATCCCAAGATGAATGACCCCACAATATAGCAATATTTGTAAACAGGATATATGGTTATAGGATTACATATCCAGACCCCAGCCGCTGCTGTTATCTTACTTGCCTTAAAGGCTAAAGCCAATGCCACAGCAGCCACTGTGTGAAAGGGGATAATTGGTAGCATACCTATAAATATACCAAAGGCCATTCCTAAGGCTAACTCATGGGGGTGCCCCCTGAGCTTGATGACCCTTAGATATATATATTGAAACTGACGCTGAAAGTGCATTTCTGGCCGTGCTTTGCGAGACCCCTACTTGTCCCTGTGCCGCATTCCAATCAGGTATCTACATCTGATCTACAGGAAATCTTGACCTGGCATCTAGTGTTAGATCATCGCCCGCGCCTTTTATTATCCTGTGATAACCGGCAACAGCTATCATAGCCCCATTGTCTGTACAGAATTCCGGACTTGGGATATAGAGATTAATTCCTTCCTTAGTCATCATCTTTTGTAATGTAGTGCGTAGCTGGTTGTTTCTGGCTACTCCACCTGCCAGCACGACTGACTTTGCTCCAACTTGAGCAGTGGCTGCAATCGCCTTATTGATGAGGATATCGACTACCGCAGCCTGAAAAGATGCAGCGATATCTGCGATCCTGATTTCATTTACCCCTGTTTTGTTATCGCGCCACTTTTTGACATAGAGCGCAACGGCGGTCTTGAGACCGCTGAAGCTGAAGTCAAGAGAGTCTTTTGATAGGTAGGCCCTTGGAAAATCAATGGCATCAGGCCGGCCTGTAGCAGATAGTTTTTCTATTGCAGGTCCACCGGGGTAGCCTAAATCCAGAAGTTTTGCGATCTTATCGAATGCCTCGCCTGCCGCATCGTCCAGGGTCTGACCCAATACGGTATACTCCCCAAAATCCCGGACATGGTAGATGTTTGTGTGGCCGCCTGAAACAGTAAGGGCTACAAAGGGGAAGGAGGGAAAGCTTTTTTCCAAAAAGATGGAGAGGATATGCCCCTCCAAGTGATTTACTCCTATCAGGGGGATGTTGTTGGCATAGCTATAGGCCTTGGCGAAATGAATGCCAACTAACAGGGCCCCAACAAGACCAGGCCCAACAGTAACCGCTATTGCATCGATATCTTTATTATCTATTCCGGCTTTTCTTAGAGATTCCCTGACAACAGGAACAATATTCCTAATATGTTCTCTTGAGGCAAGTTCCGGTACTACTCCCCCATACCTGTGGTGAACAATAACCTGTGTGTTAACAACATTAGATAATAATCTTTCTCCATCTTCTACCAGTGCTGCACAGGTGTCATCGCAAGAGGTGTCTATACCAAGTATAATCATATTACTCGTTACTCGGTTCTTCCCTGGCCGAGGCATTCTTGTAAATTCTTTTTTTCAACGGGCAACCAGCAACGAGCAACCAAAGATGGGCCAATTACTGCTCGGAGGCCTTACTCTTTCTCAACTGATCTATCCGTTCAACCACCTTCCTGAGATGCTCAGCCATCAATTCCGCCTTCTGGTAACGTTGATCCACTTCCTTGATCAAGGCCTTGTCTATTATCTTTTCAACAACAGGTGGAATCCTCGGATTAGTCTCCCTCGCTGAGGGATGTCTCTTTCTGGTAATCTGGTACATGAGTGATGCCATATCTTCAGAAGCAAACGGTTTTTGGCCGGTCAGCAACTCAAAAATGACCACCCCCAAAGAGAATATATCTGAACGCCCGTCAAGCTTTTTGCCACTCACTTGTTCTGGAGACATGTAGGAGGGGGTGCCCAGAATAACACCGGTTCTTGTCTTGGATGCGGATGTGATCCTGGCGATGCCAAAATCCGTAACCTTTATTTCATTAGTTTCTTTGAGTAACATGATGTTTGCAGGTTTTATGTCTCTGTGAACAACATTCTTGCTGTGGGCATAACTTAAGGCATCAGCCACCTGGGCTGCAATAGTAAGGACCTCCCTCAAAGGAAGTAGATTTCCCTTATGTGTGAATTTTACTAAATCCTCACCATTCAGGAATTCCATAGCTATATAGGCGAGGTCGTGTTCTTCACCAGCATCGTATATGGATACAATGTTAGGGTGGTTCAGCAGTCCAGCTGACTCTGCTTCCCTGAAAAAGCGTTCCTTTATCTCACCTATCTCTCCTTGTTCAAATTCTGATAACCGTAAGGTTTTTATAGCAACGGTCCGGTGTATCGTTGGATCTTCTCCCATATAGACAATCCCCATGGCACCCCTGCCTAGTTCACCGGAAACCTCATATCTTCCAAGGGTCGGTTTGGTGTCCAGATCTGCTATTGTTGCCCCAATGTCACCAGGATGGGTGCCACTGCCACCGAAAATCAGGGTGGATTCAACGCCTTTTAGTTTTGGCATTCTTTCACTCAGATCCTTGAACTCGCTACCGTGTTCAATAATCACACCATACGCTGCTAATGCCTTGTTAATCTGCCTCTTTCTCTCATAATCGAGTCCAAGATTGTACAAAAGATCCTTGACCCCAGGCTCACCTATAGGACATTTCCGAAATTTTTCAAAGGCCAGATCAAGCATTCCCTGTTGCTGGAATGAAAGACCAAGGGCCTTATTGGTTTCTACGGAATCAGCCTCCACCTTTTCTTTTGTCCTTTCGGTAATGAAAAAACGTATGCTCACCACAAAGATATAGCCCAGAATCAGAAGAGCTATTTGGGGCGTAATCTTAAGCCACATATCTGATTGAAAAAAAAGGATCATCCCTGCTGCTCCGTAAGAGAGAAGGAAGATTAAGGTGATGATGGCACCGGTACCGGCCTTTAGCCTGGGCAGGAGAAATGAGATATAGAGCCCGAAAAACAAGATAATACCCAGCTCGACAAATGTGAAATATTGAGGCCGAACAAAAAATTTTTGCCTTAAGATATTGGAGACCGAATTTGCAATTATCTCCACACCTGGTAGGTTACTGGAAATAGGTGTAACAAACCTGGCGCCAAGCCCTGGGGCAGTGAGCCCAACAATGACAACCTTGTCTCTAAAGAGGCTTGTTTGAAACTCGTTTTTGTGAACATTTCTGAATGGTGTCGCGTGAAACGCGACATTTGGCCCATCGTTCCATTTAATAATAAAATCTGTAGCTGGAATCCTGACTGTCTTGGAAGGGGTAAACTTTATATCGATTCTCTCTCCCAAGATAAGCCTGATCTGACTTTCATCTAATCCTTTAAAGGCCTTTACAATCGCCATAGGAAATGATGGAACAAAGGTGTTTTCTAGATAGCCAATGGCCTGGATTTGACTCCTGACGGATCCGTCACTATCTGGGAAAAGGTTTATATAGCCGATACCTGCAACTGAGTCTGCAAAGGAGGGGAGGAGTGGCTTTATCTTGGAAAGCCACATGGTGGAAATGATGGCCAATTCATCCTTTAGACCATGTACCACTTTATAGGAGTTTTTGGCTATGTAGTCAGGAACCTGCTCGTCCCTCCCCGTGCTCATTGTATCAAAGTAGATAGGGAGGATTACATTACCGGCCTTCTTAAAGGCCTCAGCTAATTTTGCGTCATTATCCAGATCACTCTCTGCCTTATTCAATAAACCATAGAATGTCTTGGCAGAGGCGTCTTTATTATGCAAATCGAGATCAACGTACTTCTTGTTTAGCTCTCTAATCTTTTCGAGGCCAGCACTCTCCTCTGGCTCATTAAACATGATATTTAGGGCAATGACCTTGGCACCAGCATCCGCAAGGTTGTTTATCCCCTTGGCAAGAATATTTCTTGGCCAGGGCCAACGACCGATTTCAGCCAAATCATCATCGTCTATGACCACTATCTCAATATCTGGATTTCTCTCTCCAGAGGCACTGAGCCTGGAGCGGAGGTCAAATGTTTTTTTCTCTATCACATCTGTAAAATCAACCACCGGGAAGAAGAACATGATTAGGAACAGAAGAGTAAGGAGCAGGCCAATCAACCATTCAGGAATACCCTTTTTGGATACCATCATTCCCTCTCAGATTTCTAGATTTTAATATAAGGCTTTATTTTTGAGTACCGGAATTTTCCCATACCGGTTACATTTTTTACTTCCTCTATTGTGCTAAACGGGCCATGGAGGGATCTATGGTCAAGGATTTTCTTAGCCAGATAAGGCCCTAGACCAGGTATAGTCTCCAGTTCTTTCCGGGTCGCAGTATTTACCGATAGAGGGATGCCAAGAGTGACTTTATATGCGGCGGGTATAGATCCAGTTGAGACGCTTATATACCCATTCTCTGAGCTGGCTTGAACACTCGTCCCTTGGGTAAGACAGCAATATCTATCTGCGTTGCTACTTGGCTGCAGGCGGGCCAGGCTACCAGCCCTAGCAATCAATTCCTTTAGAGAAGGTTCTCTGTCAAATTGATAGACGCCAGGGTTTTTTACCTCCCCTGTGATCAGGATAGAAATCTCATTTCCTCTTCTGATAGGACCAAGATCTCCTTGGAAAGAAAACAGGAAGTTTATTCCCCATCCAAGGAGGAGGATTACAATAAGAATGGAAAGTCCTGTTTGCTGGGTGCTAATCCTTTTTTTCTTCATCACCCAGACCAAAGGCCTCATGTAAGGCCCTTACTGCAAGTTCGCTATATTTTTCTTCTATAACACAGGAGATCTTTATCTCAGATGTGCTGATCATGATTATATTGATATTTTCCTTTGACAGGGCCTCAAACATTCTTGAGGCAGCTCCAGCATGGTTTTTCATGCCCAGTCCAATAATGGACACCTTGGCAATGTTCTGATCTCCAATCACCTTTTCTGCCCTTATCTCTTTGGCAACATCTCTGATCAATCGTATAGTATCCTGAAAATCTGTCTTAGTGACTGTAAAGGTCAGATCCGTTAGGCCCTCGGCACTGGTATTCTGGACAATCATGTCCACTACTGTCCCGGCCTTGAAAACAGGATCAAATATTTTGAAGGCAATTCCAGGCCTATCAGGCACCTTTACCATCGTAATTCTGGCCTGATTTTTGTCAAAGACAACACCAGAGACCAGAATATTTTCCATCTCTTTATCTTCTGTTACTACCATTGTCCCCTCACCTCTGGTAAAAGATGATCTCACATGAACGGGCACACTAAATCTTTTGGCAAATTCAACTGATCTTATATCCAGGACCTTGGCCCCCAAACTTGCCAACTCTAACATCTCTTCGTAGGATATTTTATCAAGTTTTCTGGCACGTGTACAGATATTTGGATCGGCTGAGAATACACCATCAACATCTGTAAAGATCTCGCATAGATCTGCCTTCAGAGCTGCTGCCAGGGCTACAGCAGTAGTATCTGATCCTCCTCTTCCCAAGGTGGTGATATTTTTATTTTCGTCAATTCCCTGGAATCCCGCTACAACTACAATCCTGTTTTCATCTATCTCTTTTAGGATCCTATCAGTATCGATCTTCCTGATCCTTGCTTTACCATAGATTTGGTCTGTATGTATAGCTGCCTGAAAGCCAAGAAGGGAGCAACAATCATGGCCCATGGACTTTACTGCCATGGCAAACAAGGATGCACTCACCTGCTCACCTGTAGCCATCAGAACATCTAATTCTCTTGGTTCCGGGGTTTCTGCTATCTCTTTGGAAAGACTGATCAAGGCATCTGTCTGCCCGGCCATTGCTGAGAGAACCACCACAAGCCTGTTTCCTTTTTCACAAGATTCGATTGCCCTCTCAGCAACGTTTTTTATCTTTTCAATACTTCCTACAGAGGTACCGCCGTACTTTTGGACTATTAACGCCATATTTAGTAAACTTATGTATGAGTTTTGGACTCCACGGCCTGGATTTTCTTTTGGGCTTCTACCATGGCCACCTTGGCATTCTCTGCCGTGGCCTCCTGGTTGGGCTCCTCACCTTTTAATCTACAGACCTTAGTCCCAATCTTAGCAACCCGCTAATTGGCTTTTTTTGCATCACCAAGGCTGGCCGAATGGAGAGCTTTCATTTTTATTCAATTTCCTTCAAAGAGATGCCCACCCTTTCTTTGAGGGCCCTTATAATCTCCTTAGCCCTGGGATGACCCCCGGAGAATGTAAGTTCCCTGGTATGCTCATCTACGATCCTTAAGTCGACCTCAATTCTTTCCCCCGAGAGATCCCCTGGCCAGCGGTCCGCCCACTCTATAACCACTACCCCTTCCCCGGAAAGGTAATCTTCCAGATCTAGGGCCATAATCTCAGTTTTGTTTTTCAGCCGATAAAGATCTATATGAAAAAGTTGGTGCCTGCCTTTGTATTCATTGACAAGGGTGAATGTTGGGCTGACTATATAATCGGGGTCGATCTCAAGGCCAATGGCCACTCCCTTTGTGAACCATGTCTTACCGCCACCCAGATCACCGATTAATGCGATAATATCACCATCGATTAGTTGGATCCCCAATTGTCTGCCTAGCCAAACAGTCTTTTCAACTGAAAATGTCAAGTATTTTACAGAGATTTCTTTCAAGCCCAAGGCCCTCAAGAAACACTAATATGTAGCGCTTCTTTCAAGTATTACCATGGCTATCCCATAGTCGCCCTCATCGGTAAGGGTTACACACCAGCTTCTTATTCCCTCTTTATGACAGAAACTAAGGGCCTTTCCAGTCACATTAAGGTCAGGCCGACCCCTTGGGTTTTGAACAACCTCAATATCTTGCCACCTGATGCCCTCTTTCATACCCAAACCTATTGCCTTTGAGAAGGCCTCCTTGGCAGCAAATCGCAGGGCAAGGGAAGACACTGATTTTGAACCTCGGAAGCAGGAATCAATTTCCTGGGCGGTAAATACCCTATTTATAAACTTCTTCCCCCATCTATCGATTACTTTTCCCATCCTCTTTATGTTTACAAGATCTATGCCAATGCCATAAATCATATCAATACACAATCCCTAAACGCGTTCAAGTGCTTAGAAATACAACTGACCGATGACATCACCTAAAATTGGGACACCAGTCTCACCATCTCCCGAACGGCTTGATCCATCCCCACCATTACTGCCCTGCCAATGATACTGTGGCCAATGCTGTATTCCTCTATCTCAGGAATGGATGTAAATCTCTTTATGTTCACATAATTAAGGCCATGTCCGGCATGTACCTTTAGTTTAAGCTTGCTCGCTAACTTTGTTGCCTCCTTAATCTTTTCAAAATTTCTTAACATCTCTGATTCTGATCTTGCCTCACTGTAGTGTCCCGTGTTGATCTCGACTATATCTGCCCCTGCATCAAGAGATTCTTTTATCTGATCAGGATCTGGATCAATAAAAAAGCTCACAGTAATACCAGCCTTCTTTAATGTGCGCGTAACTCTTTCATACTCATTCCTATACCTGATAACATCAAGGCCACCTTCGGTGGTTAGTTCTTCCCTTCTTTCTGGAACGAGCGTTACCACATCAGGTTTAATGGTAAGGGCAATATCAACCAGCTCTTTGACAGGTGCCATCTCCAGATTTAATTTGGTCTTGACCGTTTTCTTAAGTAGCTCCAGGTCCCTATCCTTAATATGTCGCTGATCCTTTCTCAAATGGCATATGATCCCTTCAGCACCAGCTAATTCAGCTATACCGGCAGCCAAAACCGGGTCTGGCTCATCTATTCCCCTCGCTTCACGGATCGTTGCGATATGATCCACATTAATAGATAAAAGGGCCATAGTAATTTTCTCCTTGTTAGATCAAAAAGTGTCTCATCTCTACCTTTCCATCATAGTCAACAAGCGTTCCGTCTCTTCTTCCATTTGTTGGGCTTCCTCCTCTGAGCTTTCGTGGTCATAGCCCAAAAGGTGCAGAAGACCATGGATTAGGAGTCTATCAATCGTCTTATTAAGGCTCTCACCACCACTTTTCGCATCCCTCATAGCGGTATCTAAGGATATGACTATATCCCCCAGCATCGGTGTCTCAGGCTGACTATGATCATCATCTCTCATCGGAAAGGCAAGAACATTGGTCGGGCCTTGTCTTTTCAGAAAGCGGTAGTTTAGCTCTGCTATATGTTTATCATCTGTAAAGAGTAAGCTCAGCTCACCGTCATGGCATTCCAAGCCTTTCAAGACCCTTTTTAGACTCATTTCTATTTTCCCGGGATCTATGTTTTTCGTGGGGTATTGGCACGTTATTTGGATCTCCATTTTCCCTCTTTTTACCTGGTTCTCCTCTTGTTATGGGTTCTGGATATTCAATTCGGCTGTGAAAGATTCCACTTAATGTGTTGGTAAAGCTTTTGGCTATCTGATTTAAATCCTTCAATGTCAACTCGCATTCATCGAGCTGTCCATCTGAGAAGACATTGTTTATGATCTTATGAACCATTCCCTTAATCCTTGCGGGGGTAGGATCGACTAAGGTTCTGGATGCAGCCTCCACTTCATCTGCGACTAAGACGAGTCCTGCCTCTTTAGTCTGAGGCTTAGGTCCAGGATATCTGAAATCTTCCTCTTTGACCGGCGAGGATTTACCCCCCTTTTTTTCACTTTGCTCCTTGGCCTTTTGATAAAAATAGGAGATGAGGCTTGTACCCTGGTGTTGCTGGATAATATCTATTATCTCCTTTCCAAGCCTATGTTGTTTTGCAAGCTCTACACCATCCTTAACATGGGAGATTAATATAAGGCTACTCATGGAAGGGGCGAGTTTTTCATGTCTGTTTTCACCCCTCATTTGATTTTCTACAAAGTAGAGCGGTTTGGTTATCTTTCCTATGTCATGGTAATAGGCACTCACTTTTGCCAAGAGGGGATTGGCATGGATATTTTCAGCTGTTGCCTCAACCATGCTGCTCACAATGACACTATGATGATAAGTACCAGGGGCCTTAACCATCAAATCTTTAAGGATAGGCTGATCCAAACTGGATAATTCGAGGAGTTTGATATCTGTTGTAAAACCAAAGACCATCTCTATCAAGGGCAAAAAACCGGTAGCTATGACACCGGCCAAGGCGCCTCCCAGAAAAGCGGCAATGAGGGAGATAGCACCTTCTAGTGAGTAAGGATTTCCGTATAGGCTCTGGTACAGGGTCTGGATCGATAGGGCCATAACAATATTCAAAAGACCAACCCTCATTCCTGTTCTTATCAATACCCTTCTCTCCCTGCAATTTCTTACCCCATAGGCAGCCAGAAGAGAGCCTATTAGGAAATAAAGAAAAAACTCAACCCTCCCTTCTATAACAATGGAGGCCAGAGTAGAGATGATCAATGAAAAGGCAATTGCCACATCGAGTCCCTGAAAGATAGAGACCAATATAGCCCCCAAAGAAATTGGCAATGCAAAGAGAAGAACCTGCATAGTAAAAAAATAGAAACCCCGGGCAACCTCTTCAGCCACTGTATTGTAGAGGAACACAACCAAAAACATGCATAAAAGGGTCAGGCTGATGAAGATGAGGCTCCTGGCATCTTCTTTGAAGGTGCTGGACCTCTTGAGAAGCACCACGTAACTAAAGGCTAACAAGAGACCAACTATTATGGTCATGCTAAGGGCCATAAATGGAATAGGGGAGTTTCTTTTTAATGGAGCACCGGCCACCAGTTTCAGTAGATGGGTTGGGTTTATTTTTTCTCCCTCTCTCACAATCATCTCGCCCTTTTTGACCTTGAAATAGATAGGTTTTACCGATTTCTTGGCCTCCTCTTTTCTAAGCTCTGTTTCCCTTTTATTGAAGGTTATGTTAGGCCTTAGGATCAATCTCGCAAATAGCCCTGATGTGGCAGCAATCTCTGATCCATCTTCATTTGTTACGAGTTGGTCTATTATCTGGGTGACATGTTGGCGGGCGCCTTCAAGATCATAGAAACGATCAAGATCATCTACCTTGAGCTCTTTTTGAGTATCAATATCCCGGAGAATTATCCCTTTTTCCTTCTGGGTCATCAAAACTGTCTTGTTTTCTACAACCCCTTTCTCCAAGATTTGATTTACTGTAATCGATACACTGTTCTCTATCTGCGGAGAAAAATTGTTTTTGACGAGCTGATCAAAGAGAACAGGGGATCCAGTAATTCCCGAAAGCCCGAAGAATTTATCTCTTAATTGTCCAAGTTTTTCTGAATGCAACGTTGGCTCCAACTCAATTGATACAATACGTTCTAGCTCCGTCCTGCCATAGCTGAAGGATTCTTTAATCCTGTGGGTGGTATATGCCCCTGATCTGTCAAAATCATACACAAAAAGAGATGATTCTGCTGCTTCATCTCTCCTCTGTTTTGTCAATTCCTTATCTTCTACAAGAAAGTCATGAGGTGCTTTTATATCCTTATTTGCCACATCGCCAAGAGAATACTTGTCTTTCGACATCACAAGCAAATTGGGGAAAAGGAGCAGGGAAATGGTACCGCTTAAGACGATTAGATAAATCCATATTTGTAATCTGGAATTAATCAGCCCGAACCATGTCCCCAGTCTTTTCAGTGGGGAGGTGATTTCCTTTTCCAGCTTTTTCCCTTTTCTATCTCTAGCCGGGGCGATCTTTTTCTTTTTCTCGACCATGATATTACTTTTCTGATTTATCATAGGCATCTATAATCTCTTGAACCAATGGATGCCTGACAACATCTTCACTTCCAAAATAAACAAACCTTATCCCTGTTATATGGGCTAACAGGTCCCTGGCGTGTATAAGACCAGAGGTCTTTCCTTCAGGCAGGTCTGTCTGGGTAATATCACCGGTTATGACGGTTTTGGAGCTAAAGCCGAGGCGTGTGAGAAACATCTTCATCTGTTCAGGTGTTGCGTTCTGGGCCTCATCTAATATAATATACGAGTCGTTCAGTGTTCTCCCCCTCATAAAGGCCAAAGGGGCTACCTCTATCACGCCACTTTGAATAAGGCGCGATGCACTCTGAAAATCCATCATATCATGGAGGGCATCATAGAGAGGCCTAAGGTAAGGATTCACCTTTTCGTACAGATCTCCTGGCAAAAAACCTAATCTTTCGCCTGCCTCCACTGCTGGTCTTACCAGGACTACCCTGTTTATCTCCTTTTTCATTAAAGATGATATGGCCATTGCCATAGCAAGATATGTCTTTCCCGTACCAGCTGGTCCTATACCGAATACAATGTCATATGTTTTTATGCTATCAATATAGTTCTTTTGGTTGATGCTTTTGGGAGTGATTGTCTTTTTCTTTGATGGAATGTATACCCTATCTAAGAAGATCGGTTTAAGCTCTGCTTTGTGGTTGCTGCCAAGGATTCTGAGGGAATACTCAATGTCCCTCTCATAAATAGGGTATCCTTCTTTGAGCAATCCATATAGCTGGGTTAGCAAGTTTTCGGCCATCTCTAATTCCGAAAGAACACCTTGCAAAATGATGTCATTTCCTCTAATGTTGATTATGATGTTTAGTCTTTTTTCTATCAATCGGAGATTGCTGTTCTTTTCTCCATAAAGGCTCCTTGCTAATTCATTGTTATCGAAGGTAACCTTTCTGGTCTTGATATGCGCTCTTTTATTCAACAGTTCAGGCAAGTTATGTCTGTTTCCTTGCTAATCTGATTTTTGTTTATAGCTGATCTCATGGGTAAACTGTTCTTATTATCATACCATAGCATTTCTATGCAAGAAAAGAATAGCAGGACTATTGCCTTTTTGTCTTGACATAGAATTGATCAGGTCTTAAATCCATATGGGACCCCAATTTCTGAATCTATCAAAAAATGACTATTGAATTAGCTCAGCAAAAACCTTTTGGCGCAGTGAGCTGGCAGGCAGGAGGATTTCTTTTTTGACTTTGTCCAAAGACAAGGCGCCAATCACGTAATGAAAGGGCATAGCAAAAAGCAAACCCTCCTGCCACAGGATGTAAGTAGCGATATTTTACTGAGTGAGTTAAATAATCATTTAAGAGACAATTTTTGGGAAGAATGACCAAGAAGTATAGGGTTGTCTTTTTTGGTATAACGGTTGATACAGAGGTCTTTAGGCAAAATATGGCCAAACTCGGCGTTTCTGACCCTACATTAGACAAGTATACCAGGAAGGCCCCAGTAGTATTGAAGAGAGATTTAAGGTTAGGAGATGCCAGGAAATATGCCGAGGCGATTATTAATGCTGGTGGTTTAGTGAATATTCAGGAAACAGGGGAATTCCTCGAGCCCCAATCCTCTGCTGAAAAGGTTAGCATATCCTCTAATCAGGATTTTATAATCTGCCCCAACTGTGGTTTTAAGCAGAAAAAGGAAGGTTTTTGTATAAGATGCGGCTTTGATTTAGATTCTTCCCCTTGAAAGGATCTTATCCTAGTCCACGACTTTATAAACTACATCTTTTTCCCTTACCCTTTCCTCTACCTTGATGCCGATCTCATCACCAACCTTGGCTTCATCTATCGGTTGGTTATCCATCTCCATGCTCTTTATCTCTTCGGTGAAGTCAGTAGTGTGGCCCTTATACTTTAATAGATCACCCTTTCTGATGGATCCCTTTGTGACCTTTATGGCTGCCACACTTGGCTTGGCAAAAAATTTAACTATCACACCGACCTCTTCCTCAGCCATAGCAAAACCTCCATATCTTAAAAAGATTTGTGAAATTCTTATAGCAACTATTTTTTGATCTGTCAAGAAAAGCTGTATTGGCAGGGCCACGTCATAGTGAATTATAATCTATTGATTTTTAAGCTTCTTGCCTGGACTTTGCCGTTACCCCGGCTTTACTGGTTTAAGACTGGATTTTTGCATCCTATTCGAGTATCATGGACGTTGCACATCATATTGATTTTTGATTAAGATATTTGAAAAGGTAAAATATGGAAGAATACAAAAAACGCTTGAGTTTGATCCTTGCAGAAACAGGGGCTCTATTTTTTGATAGGGATCTCATTCTGAAAGATGGCAGGCCATCCCCTTATTTTGTCAACTTGGGCAGATTCAGTACCGGCAGATTACTGCTTGAGTTAGGTTCTTTTTTTGCTGAGATGCTCGTTACCAGATCCCTTGTAGATAAAATAGATATCATAGTTGGCCCATCTTACAAAGGAAGTGCCATTGCCTCAGCTACAGCTGCTGCGCTTTTTTACTATCATAGCCATGATCTTCTCTTTGATTACGACAGGAAAGAGGCCAAGAAACATGGTGAGAGGTCTGCATCTGCTGCCCTTTTCGTGAACAATACCTTCTTTGATGGCTGCAGGATTTTTGTTGTAGACGATGTTGTAACTTCTATGGAAACAAAGTATGAGCTTATAGAAAAGATTGATAAAGAATCTATGTCTCAGGGTTTTCATTGTCAGACACTAGGATTAGGTATTGCTGTGGATAGAGAGCAGACAACAGCTGCCTATGATAGAGAGGGAAATGTCATTCTGAATAAAAAGGGATCCAATCCAATAGCAGAGTTTACCTCGAGGACAGGTATCCCATTTTTTTCAGTTGCCGGTATTAGGGAGATAGTGGAGTACCTTTATAGTAATAAGATTCCTCTTCTTATCTCAGGGCAGAAAAGGGCCATGGATAAGGCGACAAAAGAAGAATTTGATAAATACATGGAAACCTATGGCAGGGGGTAATTTAGGTCGTTGCGCTCCCGCCCGCCTCGCCTGAGCGAGATTGTAGGAATTTCATTGACATTTTTGTGAAAAGGAGAAAGGCCGTGGTAGCAGATGAACTGGAAAAGAAAAAAGATGAGAGGTTATCTATTATTGGTGGCAAAAGAGCCAGGGAGGAAATTGGTCCAGAAACTAAAAGGATAGAGTCGGCAAATTGGACAGAGCTAATGCTTAAGCAGGCCACCTTTATTGCAAATAAGATCAAGGCCGACGCTATACTGGTGAATATGGAAACCGCGGCAGATATTATCCCTTTTTTGAAGTTGGAGGGGAAAAGGTTTAAGGTTATAGTGGTAACCAAAAAGGAAATATCCCTGGAAAAGGCCTCTAAATTGAGATGTAATATCATTGTGCTCCCTGATGTTTATCTAACGAGAGATGGTTATCTAAAGTTTGGCTTTCTGGCAGGCATCTCCAAGGGGATATTATGTAAGGGTGATATCCTTGTGTGCGTTGGTGGACAGCTAGAAAAAGGCTATATGGATACCATAATGATCTTGAAGGTAGGGGGTGAATCCGAAATCCTCAGTTTTGCGGAAGACTTACCATTCCCCAAGAACATAAAGCATGACATATTCGAATCTCTTCTTACTCTGGTTATGGAGATGGCATATGAGGGGAGGGAGGGGAAGCCTATTGGAAGTACATTTGTCCTGGGTGACTATGAAAAGGTACTCCAATATTCCCACCAGTTGGTTTTCAATCCATTCCAAGGGCACCCCGAGAATGCTTTGCATATCAGTAAGCCCGAAGTTCGGGAAACCTTAAAGGAGTTTTCCTCTATTGATGGGGCCTTTATCGTAAGAGATGATGGCATAGTCTTAGCAGCCGGGCGCTATCTCAATGCTGCCCATCATGGGGAGCCCATGCCCCAGGGTCTGGGTGCCAGGCATTCATCTGCTGCGGCAATCACCGGGGTAACAGATTCAGTTGCCTTAGTCATCTCTGAATCGAGTGGAAGGGTAACTATATTTAGGGGCGGAAGTATTATTACAACTATTGAAAAGCCCACCGCTCTGACGCAAAAGCCAGCAGCGGTTACTCAACAAAAATAGGTATGTTAAAGCTGAATCAACTTAAAGGGGATCTAAAGGCTATTTTTGTTCACAGAGAGCCAAAGAGGATTAAAGACAGAGATGCTGACTATACTCAGGCCTGTGTCCTTTTGCCCTTATTTATCAGGGATGGACGATACTGGCTTCTTTTTACGAGGCGAACAGATACAGTAGAATATCATAAAGGCGAGATATCCTTCCCTGGTGGTGTAGTGGATGAGAATGATGACAGCCTGGAACGTACTGCCAAAAGGGAAACCTTTGAGGAAATAGGTGTCAGAGAAAAGGATATAGAGATCATGGGTCAGCTCGATGATATGACCACAATGATGTCTCGCTTCATTATTCATCCTTTTGTCGGGGTGATACCATTTCCCTACGCATTTAACATCAATAAGAGAGAGGTTGAACAGTTGATCGAAGTCCCCTTGCGGTTTTTGTTGGATCCCTCTCAACCACAACCCTTTTCCATTGATTATAGAGGGGACAGGTTTGAGACCCCTGCCTTTATCTATAGGGGTTCTGTTATCTGGGGGGCCACGGAAAGGATTTTGGAGAATTTTATCAATTTGATGAGGCCTAAAATACAGGGGTATTAGATTTTCCTGGGATTTGTAGCAATTTTCCTTTACTTTTCATTAGGGAATACCTATCCTCATAGAGGTACTCAGGCAAAGTCGGGACGTGGCTCAGTCTGGTAGAGCACAGCGTTCGGGACGCTGGGGTCGCTGGTTCAAATCCAGTCGTCCCGACCACGAGACTGCATCCATTGGTTCAGCCTTAATCAGGTTGAACCTTTTTTTTAGCCTCTTCCACAAGGACTATACTGTTGTCATAGCGGGTTCCTGTTGATTTACTCGTTGGGAAATAGAAAGATATACGTAATTTACCTCAGGTTACTCACATCTTTGCTTTATTGATTACTGGAACAGGCGTAGGCTTTGCCTCAGGGCTTTTAGGTGTCGGTGGATGCTTTGTTACCTTAACTCGTACTTTTTGATAGCCTCAGGGTCGAGCTCCAGTCCCAATCCCGGTGTATCCGGTACATCCATATAGCCATCCTTCACCTGGGGTGGTTCTTGATAGATCTGGTCATACCATGGCATATACTCTAGGATAAGACCGTTGGGAATGGCGGCTACGAGATGCACGGAGAAGTCGTGGAAGAGGTGGCTGGCTATCGGCAGGTTCCATGCCTCAGCCATGGTGGCTACCTTCATCCACTCGGTGATACCTCCAACGCGCTGTAGATCCACGATGAGAATGTCTGCTGCTCCCTCTTCGATGAGGCGGCGGAATTCATATTTGGTGCAGAAGGTTTCGCCGTCAGCTATTGGCACATCAAGGGCGTCTGCTACCTGAGCCAGCTGGGCTGGATCGTCGCTGGCCAGCGGATCTTCCAACCAGTAGACATTGTATTTCTCAATCTCACGGCCCATCTTGATGGTGTCAGTCACACTCCAGGCCCAGTTAACATCTATCATGATACCAACGTCATCCCCCACAGCTTGGCGGACCGCCTTTAGTCTCTCCAGTTCAACCTTGAATGGTTTATCTCCCATGTTCATCTTCACAACCTTGAAGCCTTGCTCCACCAGGGTTGCGGCATCCCTCTGTAGGTCATCAAGACTCCAGTTGCGAAAGAGCAGGTGGCTGGCATAGGCTGGTACCCGCTGCCGGAAACCACCAAGCAGGTGGGCTAGCGGCCTTCCCAGTGCCTTTGCCCTTAGCACCCAGAGAGCAGTATCAATGGCGGCAAGGGCATAAATGCCATAGCCGTGATGACCCATATGTCTTGTGGCGTTATAGAGTCTCTGCCAGGCCTCAGCCCAGTGGAAGACATCCTGCCCAATAATTATGTATTCCAGATCCTCAATGGAGGCCTTGAGAGATTTTACCTGGCGGTCGTTCCATGCGAAAGCCAAGCCAAAAGCCTCGAGGCCTTCGTCAGTGGTCAGTTGCACAATCACCGGGTTAATTCTTTCCCTTGGCTGTTGCCTTTGCCCGGTAAAGGGCCTCTCAAGTGGAACTGAGAGAGCCACAGTGTTTATCTTGTCTATTTTCATGTTTAATTCCCCTCTAAGCTGGTTCAGCAGCCTTCACCATGTTTCGTAGCCTTCCTACTCCCTCTACCTCCACCTCCACCACATCCCCTGGCTTCATCGGTGCAATTCCCTTTGGTGTTCCTGTAATAACTATATCCCCTGGATAAAGCGTCATGCATTGGCAAATGTGGTAGAGGATATGCTGAACGGTGAAGACGCAGTTACTCGTGTTGTCATGCTGCATCAGTTTGCCGTTCAAGTATGTCTTCACCTCCAGGTTGTTTGGATCAAGATTGGTGACCAGATAGGGCCCACAGGCGCTGAATGTATCGAATCCCTTGGCGAGGATGAGATCTCTAGTGTTTTTCATCACAATAGCCCGTTCTGTCACATCATTGAAGCAGGAACATCCGAGGATGTGATTCAACGCCTCATCCTCGGGCACATCTTTCATTTCGTCCTTGATCACCAATGCCAACTCGCCCTCGTAGTCAACGCGTTCAGCGCCCCGGGGGAAGATAATGGCATCTTCATGTCCAATAAGGGATGATGGGGGTTTTAAGAAGATATGTGGTTTTTCTGGAACCTCTGCCCCAATCTCCTCTATATGTTCTCGATAATTCATTCCGATGCAGACAATCTTTGTGGGGACCACTGGTGGAAGCAACTTCACATCGGACAATGCATACTGCATCCCTGTCTCCTCATAGGTGTCAAAAAGAGAGCCATGGAGAAGGATTATCTTCTCTTCTTTGACCATCCCTAAAGAGACAGTACCCTTGTGTTCAAAACGTGCAAACTTCATCTCGACCTCCTTGTTAAAAGAGTTAATTAGTCTCCATCCGAAAGACCATGATACCCTCCCCTGAGGGTACGGTTTGTGGGGGCATAAAATTTATTGGATACTAATGGCAAGGCATTTAAGGTTGGACTCAATTCTCCTCGTTCTGGGCCATCAATCGGTCAGCCATGCGGGAAGATTCTCCAATTTGGTCCCGGCATATTTGCAGGTATAGGCACATTTTTCGCATGTGCCTTTAAATCCCTTCAATGGCGGCTCCCCCTTGATTGACTCGACAGATGATGTAGGCCCTCTGTTGCGCGATCTTGATCTCCTCCATCAGCACCACAACCTTTGCGATCAGCCTCCNCGACTCCGCGGGTATCAGGGTGAATGCCGCTTTCATGTGGATACCTCCTGGTTCATTTTAGATATGATGAGCACACACTGTGCTCATCTTCTTCATACCCATTAGCGTACGTAGTTCTTCAGGACACCAATCCCATCAAGTTCAGCTTCCACTACATCACCAGGCTTAACGAAGCCATGGGGCATGAAATCCTCTGTACCCATACCCCCCGAGGAGATGAGGTCTCCCGGGTAAAAGGTGATATCCTCAGAGAGATACTCGATCAACCGTCTAACCGAACATCGCATATCCTTGGTATTGCCTTTGGTCTTTGGCTCACCGTTAACCCTTAGCTCCCCACTAACATTCTGGGGCTCCGGGATCTCATCCTTCAGCGCTATATAGGGTCCCACAGGCTGGAAGGTGTCAAAGGTCTTGGCCCTGGTTATGTAGTACGCACCTGGCAGGCCCTCCCTGCCTGTTCCCATGCCCTTGGCTATGATGTCCATCCCGGTTACATCATTCACAATAGTATAGCCGAAAACATAGTCAAGCGCATCTGCCTGTGAAATACGCTTTGCGGTCCTGCCGATGATGACACCCAACTCCAGCTCGGCGCAGACCTCCTCGGCCGATTGTGGCCACTGGATTATGTCCTCCGGGCCGATGGTCGACTCCGGCGTCACCATGAACATACATGTTTTATTCTCTTCCGGGCCATCGACTCCCATCATTTTCTGAAACACCGGGTAATTAACGCCTATGTTGAAGCACCTCCTCAGTTCTGGCATAGGTTTGAGCAGTTTTACCTCCCCCAGTCCATAGGTTATCCTGGCCCCGCTGGGCGCAAATATGGCCTCTCCGCCCTTGGCAACTTTATCCAGGTAGACGCCAGCCTCCTTCAGGTCTGCCTGCCCTTCCTCCTCCCTCTCGATGAGGGCCAACATAGAGGTGGGCATCCTCGTGCTGGCGGCCTCGATAGCGCTCTGGTGCAGCACCCCCTTCTCTTCCACAAGATACTTCTCAAAGCCCGCTGTCAGGTCAGCCAGTTTCTCACCCATTTTCAGCCCGATACGTACCTCTCCATTGTGGGCTCTAAAACTTGCTAATTTCATCTTGATTCCCCCTTCCTTTTTGTTATTGATTATCCATAACTTCCTGGCACGTCACACTTGCCACAAAGTCGCTCAGACATGTGTTTAAACGAGTCTGAGTTACCCAGTAATCCCGCTTTTTTGCATACCCTGTGACAGTATGTCAAGATAATTTTTCGCGTATCCCCGCGCAAACCTTGTCTTGAGTAAAGGGTGGGGGGTTCAGATGGACAAGCTCCTATACAGTCAAAACCCGCATCCAATCATCAATCCCTATGCCCGGGGTCTCGATGCCCTCTTCAGAGTAAAACCTATTTAGCAGGGTATGGGCCTCTTGGATTGGCTGTCCCTCAAGCCCTGCCTCCAGCAAACTGATAGCTTGTTCTGGAAAGCAAAAGAAATCACCGGAGAGCGATACATTACCGAATTTTCCCTCTCTGAGTTCAAAATCTGCGCGTATGAGACCACCTGGCGCCTTATGCATCTTTCGAACAACCTTTATCCCTGCACGAATCTTGATATCACGGCCAGAAACCCGCCTGCCTTTCTGATAGAGCCACGCATCGCTCATCATCCGCACACCCAGTTCCTCTATCTTGGCTTGCAGGGCTTCGTCCTTTTCGCTCGGTTGCATCGGTCCCAAGAGTCTTTCAAACTCCTCGGCCATAAGGGCATTTAGATGTACTTCATCCCGGGCATTTGCATTGTCCTCTCCCAGTTCATGTCGAATGGTGGAAAGATTGTCCACAAGTGCCTTATGTACCTTGTCACGAAATTTTTCA
>JGI2171J19970_10000064_pt1 | contig 40491 bp, 54 predicted proteins | sample DeeMarSWOR324_28_FD_19970 | JGI IMG/M metagenome (IMG submission 19970) | reverse complement strand
GTCCCTTCTACAGGAAAAATAGGAGCAGTAAAATTGTTAAAAATAGCTGGAGCTTACTGGAGAGGAGACTCTAATAATCCTATGCTTCAGAGAATTTATGGAATAACCTTTAGAACTCAAAAAGAATTAGATGCTTTCTTAGACTTGAGAAAAAAGGCAGAAGAAAGGGATCATAGAAGAATAGGAGTTGAATTAGATCTATACAGTTTTCATGATGAAGCTCCTGGAATGCCCTTCTTTCATCCAAAGGGTATGATAGTGTGGAACGAATTGTTAAAGTTCTGGAGAGAGGAGCATAGAAAAGCTGGCTATGTAGAAGTTAAAACTCCTATTATATTGAATAAATCTCTTTGGGAAACAAGCGGACATTGGGATAAATACAGAGAAAACATGTATTTCACTAAAATTGATGAAGTGGATTATGGCGTAAAACCCATGAATTGCCCTGGGGGGATTTTAATTTATAAAACCAGAGTTCACTCTTATAGAGAGCTTCCATTAAGAGTTGCAGAAGTTGGGCTTGTTCACAGACATGAACTATCAGGAGTTCTATCAGGTTTGTTCAGAGTAAGGGCCTTCCATCAGGATGATGCTCATATATACATGACAGAAGATCAAATAAAGGATGAAATTATTGGAGTAATAAGACTCACAGATAAAATATACAAGGCCTTTGGTTTTGAATATCGTGTTGAACTTTCGACAAAACCAGAAAATTGTATTGGAACAGATGATCAATGGGAAGCAGCAGAAGCAGGATTGAAAAAGGCATTAGAAGCTCTAAATATGGATTTCAAGTTAAATCCTGGCGACGGAGCATTTTATGGACCTAAAATTGATTATCATTTAAAAGATGCTTTGGGTAGAACTTGGCAATGTGGAACGATACAACTTGACATGACAATGCCAGAAAAGTTTGATCTATCATATGTTGGAGAAGATAACAGACAGCACAGAACTGTAATGATACATAGAACTATTTATGGTTCTTTAGAAAGATTCATGGGTATTCTCGTCGAACATTATGCAGGTGCATTTCCAGTTTGGCTTTCTCCAGAACAAGTAAGAATAGTTCCAGTTGCAGATAGAAATTTAAAGTTTGCTGAAAATGTGAAAAATCAACTGTCTGAAATGGGAATAAGAGTAGGAGTTGATTATTCTTCTAACACTGTGGAGTATAAAATAAGAAATTCAGAATTGCAAAAAATTCCATATACTCTAACTGTTGGAGATAAGGAAGAAAAAAATAAAACAGTTGCGGTTAGGGATAGATCTGGCGAAGTAGAGTATGATGTAAAAATAGACAAGTTTATTAAAAGAATAAGGGATGAGATAGAAAAGAAAAAATAAGAGTTTCTATTTTATTTTTCAATTTATATTATTTGATGTTCTTCCATAGGAACTTGAACATTGGCCCTAAGACTTTGTTAGAAACATGTTCACTTTGGGTCCAGAAAGATAGGTGTTCTTCTGGATGCACCTCTTCATCTGTTAAAGCCATCAAAGCGTGTGCATCATCAAAAACAAAGAACCTTCCTGATATGTCCTTTTCTGGAATATTTTTGACTTCAGCATATTTGCCCAGTTCTTCAAGCTCTGGAATTCTTTCTTTTCCAAATGGAACTGCTATCCTTATCTTAACTCCTCTCTCAGCAGCCTTTTTTAGATTATCTGTATGATTCTTCTGTAACTCTAACAAACCACTTCTTGTTGTTAAAATAGAGATATTTCTTTTGGCATTTTTGAATGATGACTCTAACTTTTCTTCCAATGCTTTTTTACCTTTGAGAGATCCTGTTAATTCAGCTGACTCAACTGTCTTGAAACCTTTTTTATAAACCTTTTCCAATTCTTTCATTTCTGAAGACTTTTCCACTCTTTCCATTCTATCTATTTTTACTTTTGTGTCTTCTCTTAGCTTCTTCTTGGCTCTCTCAAAAGCTTCTTTTGGAATAACTGCCACATACTTAATAGGCTTGGTTGATTGCACTATAACAAATCCTTTGTCAGCTAAGGTCTCTAAAACATCATATGTTCTGCTGTGAGGAACTTTGGCTAAAGATGAAAGTTCACCTGCTGTTGATGTACCCTTAGAAAGTAAAGCTACCCAAAGCTTTCTCTCGTAAAGATTTAAGCCAATTTGCTTTAAAGCATCTAAAACTTTTTGTGATACTACCATTAAATCACTTAATTATTTTAATAAATTTCCATATATAAGCTTTGCTACTGTCTTGTAGTTAATATTTCTTTAAGAAGATAAATATTTAAACCCCTTGGAAGTCTTCTAAATATCAAAACTGTAGCTATAGAGTTAGAAAAGCTTTAAAAAGTTAAATTTACAAATTTATAACAGTGTTATAATGAAACCTCATTGCGAAGCTGTAGCAAGTAAGCTATTACCTACTTTAAGAGCCTTAATAGCTAAAGAGTTGATAGAAAACTATAATATGACTCAACAACAAGTNGCCAAAAAGCTAGGAACTACTCAGTCTGCAATTTCTCAATATACTAGACAACTTAGAGGATCAAAGACAGAAGTAATTGAAAAGGATAAGGTTGTTTCTAATGAAATTGAAATCTTCGCCAATAAATTAGTCTCTGACGAGGTAAAAAATCCCTCAGAAGTTCTAGAATGTTTCTGCAATATTTGTAAAACTGTTAGAATGAGAAAGCTTATTTAAGCAACTTTAGATATTAAAGTTTCATAAATTGTTGAAAGAGAAAGATTTAAAAAAATTAAAATTCTTGAAATGTTTATGGAAAAACCAAGTGTTACAGATAATAGATCTGAACGACAACGTTGTTACGATGATTTAATAGCTGAAGCTTATAGAAGTAGCGTTGGTATGGATGGTGGTGGACCTGATATAGATTTAATTGATAGATTAAGAGAAGAAAGAGATGAATATTCTTGTCTTCCTATTGGATAAATTAGCATATGTCCTTTCCAATTTCATCTAATAAACTTTTCTTTATGTATATATTTGAATCTGTTCTTAAAGCTAAAGCAATCGCGTCAGAAGGTTTTGTATCTAATCTTAATATTTTGTCTCCAGACATCAAATATAGATAAGCATAATAATATTTTCCATCGAATTTATCTATCTGAACGTGTTCTAAAGTTATGTTAAAGCTCTTCAAGACCTCAGCAAATACATCGTGAGTTGTTGGCCTCTCTTCTATAACCCCTCTTTTACCTAAATCAATTGAATAAGCCCTTTCTGCTGAAGTTTCTGCAACTATGACAGTACAATTGTTTCCAATAATTATGGTATTTCCAGCAACTTCTAAAACATTTGCAACAACGTACTTCTCTTCCTCAAATAAATTTGAAATTACATTAACGATAAGAGAAATAATATTGTATCCTTCAGTTATATCTATAATTGTAAAAACCATGATTAAAACGATAACTAAAATTACAAAAGTCACAGGGGGTGTTTTTGAAGTTTTTACTGTTTTTTTCTTCTTTTTAGGCATGAAAAACACTACCTTCTTCGATTCAATATATTTCAAAGGATATTATTTTTTCTTTCTTACCATAGGAAGTCCTGTTCTAGGATTTTCAATAACTTCAAAATTATCTGGTAGATCAATAGCGTCTTCGGGTTTCTTAGAGAAGAAAAATAACGTTCCCTTTTGATGCAACCAATAAGTAACTCCTTTGCTATTTACATGACTGTATGACATAATAATCTTTTAGAAGAATATTTTTTAAGGTTTATATAGTTTACTAAGTTCTAAGGGCTGTCCAATCTGTTTTAACTCCTGGACAGTTACCTGCTGTTATTCTTACAGTATTTATTTCACTGCTGGTTACACTCAAAGCCCCTGATTTAACAGTTCCAGCACCTCCTGCAGGTATTGGTGATGCAATAACATCATTTGAAGTAATGACACTATCATTATTTAACAAAATCTCAAAACTAAAATCTTCTAAATCAACATTCTCTGCCTCTATGACAGCAACTACTGCATCTACATCTTCATCCCATTTAGGATAATCAGCAGAGGAAAATATTATGTTGCCACCAACACAAGAAGGCAAAGATGATAGCTGTTCTCTTGTATAGTTTGAAACAAAACTAGCCAGAATTGCTGCTAAGGTCATAGTTATAGCTATTAAAAGAACTGAGGCTATAAGTGGTGAAACTCCCTTCATTTTGTTCACTTTAATTTTTGATTAAGCTCTTATATAAAGTTTTACAATATTATGAAAATGAAATTGTTTGCTTTTGAAGGAGGGTGTTATAGCCCTCATTTCTTATTGTTAGTTTACGGTTACCCTTTCCAAGGTCTAATGAACCAACAACATCTATGTTATCATAAGAAAGGTTTAGATATATCATATTGGTTAAACCTGTTATGTTTATTCCATCTTCTATTTTAGAAACCCCTACACCCACAATCTGGGCTTGGCTATTCATTGAAAAGGTAATTGCATCATTCTCTCCATCTACCTTTAAAACCCCGCTAATCATGCGAAACTCTAACAATCTGGTTGACATGTTTCCTTCGCTCAAAACAGAATCAATAGCATTATCAATATCTAAAAGAATATTTTTTCCTTCCTGCATAATCAATATTTCCTTTGTCCTATCAATTGCTGGTTGTCCTAGATTAAATGCAAGATAAATTGCAGTTATAGTTATTGCTATTATTACAGCGGCCCCGACCAATACGCTAACTCCTTTCATGTATAAACCTTTCTTTTTATTATGAGGTTATCCAATATTTCTGATTTTTCACTCTTTAAACTTATGTTCATATTTATAGTTCTCTCGTTTCCATTAACTGAAATAGAATAATTTACACTCTCAATAAAGCCTCTTTGCTTTAGAGCATCTTTTGAAAATGTTATAAAATCATTCAAATTTGTTGACAAATCTTCTTGATTAACTAAAGAGATATCTATAGTGTTTATTAGCTCATTTTTTAGATTGTTAAAGCTTTCATAAAACAACTCATCTTCCAGTATCTCAAACGTGTAAGTGTTTATTCTAATTAAAAACAAGGCTAGCAAAATCAAAATAGATGCTATAATAAATATTTGTCCCTTCATTTTAACCACAGCCAAAGATTAACAAGCTTTGCCTCATATCCCTCATAACCTGAAACAATATAACTCGAAACAAAAATTGCCTTATTTTCTGGAATAAAATCAGCATTACAATTAACCGAGTCGCATACCTTGAAAGTAAAGTCTGTTATTTGCGGTAAACAGCCTCTAAGACTGTTATTCAAACTAGAAGACATGTCATTTGAAACATAATATTTTAAAATTCCTTCTTGATCAAGGCTTTTTAAGCAATTGCGACCTATACTGGTTAGTTGAATCTCTTCTCTTTCTCTTACAGGATATATCAAAGTCATTCCTAAAAGTACAATTAAAACACCTAAAACAGCCTCTATTGTATGAATAGTAGCTTTCATTACCACACCAATAATTTTATTTTTTCTGACCGAATAGATTCATCAATCTTTTCAACTAAAACTGGTATCGTTTTTACGATTACATTAGCATCAGGAGAGGGGTCTGGACCATAAACACATTCATTTGATATTCTAAAGTTTTCAGTAAAGCCAAAAAGGTTTTTAGAATCTTCGTAGTTTAGAGATTTTAATTGAGAGCATCTTTCTTTTGAAAGAACGAATATTTCTTTTTCTGAAATTATGATGCTTGTCACATTGATCTCAGTTACATTACTTGTATAGTCTATGTTAGTTGTATAATAACCATCATAAATTATGTTAACATATTTCTCTTCATTTGGAGCAAAGTCAAGGATAAACGAAACTTTTGTTTTACCTGATAAAGAAGTTACGCTTGAACCTATTTCATTAAACATTTTATCATAAACATGAACTTTGTTAACTTCAGGTGTTATTTCAATATCCAAATCACTTGAATGAGAAAGCCCTGCAATTTCAGTGAATTTAACCCCAATTTGTTTAAAATTTGATACCAAACTTTTATTGTCTTTAACATCAAAAAGTTGAGTTGATATTGAAGATACAGCCTCTTCTATTTTTTCAGAGTTAAGTTGATTAAAATCATTAGAAGCACTAGAAGAAATGAAACTAATAGAAAAAACAGAAATGCTTATTAAAAGGAAAAATGCTATTGCAAAATCTATTTGGGTCATTCAACCAACCTTATTGACACATCTTCGCCAGTCTTCTCTAATTCAAAAAAAGCTGGCAAGTAAACTTTGCCCGTAACATTAGCATCTATATTTATCGCACGACTTATCTCAATTTTCTTATTCTTTAAATTAGCAATTATTTTTAGGAAGTTGTTGTCTGCCTCTACATAAATTCTTTTACTGCCTATTTTTTCAGCAACAGGAATTTGAAACTTTCCATTAACGGAATCAGATGATGAATTAGCAACAGAATAAATTTTTAATAAATTGGTTTTCAATGTGTTGGCCATATAATTTAGCTCGAGAGTTGTTAACGTTTCTTCTGTATCAGAAAGGAAATCAGCAATTGATACTATTATTAGTCCCATTGCTATTATTCCTATTACTAAAAGAGTACTGTGACTTAGAATTGGACTAACCCCTTTCATATTAAAAAGTGGTTTAACTTATAATAAAAGTTTAGCTTAGATAGTCTAATTTTACATTAAAAATAGATAAGCCCCGTACCCAATCAATAAGAGTATGAAAGAGTGTTTAAGTCCTGCTATCATGCTTCCTTCTGCCATCTTGCCAACAATCATTCCGGCAAAGAAACCTTCAATCATTATGAGCCATTGAAATGACTCAAAATAAACCTTTTCTAAAGTTTTAAAGTCTATACCAACAAGGTTTTCNTCAAATGAACTTAATAATTCTGGAAGAAGATAATTTTTGAATATTATTAGTATGGNAATGAATATGAAAAATATTAGATAACCTGTTAGCATTTGGCTGTAAACACCAGAAGATCTTTCTCTCCTCACCCTATTTATTTCATTTATCGTCCTGCCAGCAGAATCCAATATTTGCGTGATGTCCCCCCCTCCCTTATAAGTTTCTAAAATGGTTGATACTGTTTTCTTGACTAGAGGTGTTGATTCTTTTGAAAAGTCTTTTAAAATCCTATCAAATGGTATTGCCCAATCTATTTTAACTATCATACTTCTAACATCTGGTGTTAATGCCCCATAATAAGCATTTTTTGTAGCCTTTATTGCTTGGGTTAGTGTCATGCCAGTTTTTATGTTTTGAGTAACATCCCTAAGAAAATCTGGAAATCTTTCCTCTATCTCCTTTTTTTCTCTATACTTGTTGTACTCAATAATAATAGGTCCTATAAGGACAATAGCAACAGAAAAAAGATTTATAATCATAATAGATGCTGTGAAAAAATTTACTAAGAATAGCGTCATACCTATAAAAGTTAATAACAAAACAATTTTTGTTGATGTTTCAACTTTTAATCCTTTCAAACAATCACATTTTAGGTTGGGTTATATGCAGGAAAGTTAAAAATATCATGTTCATGAATGCTAAAGATAAAATTCCGATGTTCAGGATTTCATTGAGAGATAAATTAAACATGTTGCCTCTAAAAACAGCAAGCATAGACAAAACTACAATAAAAATCATTGGTGCTGCTAACAACAGTGCTGTGTACAAATCAGCATAAACAGATAAAAGTTGGTTATATTTCTCCTTTTTAACAGTATAATCAAACATAGATTTTTTTGCTTCTTCCATTAAATACGATTTAACATCTCCACCACTTTGAATTGTAGTCAAAATTCCTTGTAAAATATCTCTGAAGGATGATGACGGAGTCTTCTGAACCCTATCCTTTAAAGCACTTAAAGCATCCAAACCAAAAACCTCGACATCTCTCCGTATCTTACCAGCTTCTTTTGTTACTTCACCATATTCTTCAAACTGTGATAATATCTTGAATATAGTGAGTGGCGGTGCACCAGACTCTGCTATGGCAGCCATATGTGTTAGAGCAAATGGTAAGTTAGCTTCTATATCTCTTTTTCTAGTTTCCTTAACCGAAACCGGATAAGAATAAATTAAAAAGAAAGTAATTGAGGCAAAAAATGAAGGTATTATCAATAAACCTAAAATTGCAAATATTAAATCTATTCTCAAAATCATCGAAAACAAGAGAGTTATAGCAAAAATTACTGAAAATGTTAAGAAGCTTGAAAAAAGCATCAAAGAAACATAAGTTCTAAACAGTATCCTCATGTCAGCTGATGTCAAAGATTCTTTGATTGGTAAAAAGTAGGCAGCATATTTATCTGCAAATCTTCCAAACATCTTGATTGCTATTTTTTTTATTACGTCTTCCTTAATTATCTCTTCTCTAAATATCTCCTTTTTCTTAGGTAGTTTAATTCTTTTCTTGATAGATTTTTTTCTTAACTTCTTCTTAGGCATATTAAATTTTTAGAGAACTTTATATATAATGTTACATTAGTCGTGAGGTGCCTCTTCCTTTGAGTAAACAACTACCCCCTTATCACTTATTTTGTAGGGGTGTAGTTTGTTTGAATGATGAGAACCTCTCATTTTCCAAACAGTCAAATATCTGGAGAACTGTGATCCTTTTCTATTATAATATAAAACTATAACAGCATCTGTAACAAATTCCTCCACGCCAAACCTGGATAAAGCTTCGTGCATTGGCAGTACCTCTGAAATTAATATTGTGGTACAGTCTAATTTTCTTAGCATAAAGGCTATGTTAAATATCATTCTCCTTATATCAGAAGGCTCTTTTACATAAAGGCCTAATGCAGCAATAGAGTCTATTACAACCCTTTTTGCTTTTATCTTCTTGATGTTGGTTTCAATTAACTCGTAAATGTCCTCAACATGGAATGGGTCATATCTTACAAACAAAACCTTTCCTTTTTTCTCAAATGGTTCAAAGTCCCATCCCAATTTAAGGCAGTTTTCTTTAATGTTTTCTACAGGCTCTTCAAAGCTCACGTAAACTGCTGGCTCGTTAAAGTCTTTAATACCATTATATATGAATTGGCAAGAAGTAGTGGTTTTACCTGTTCCTGTTGTACCAGTTAAAAGATTTAAAGATTTAGGTATAAAACCTCCATTCATTATTTCATCAAGACCAGGAATACCAGTTTTTACCCTCTCTTCTTCTGGCATAAATAAAATATCTGTGATTTTGATATAAATAGATTAGAAGTTACAAGTGCTCCTGGCGCGATTTGAACGCACGACCTACTGCTTAGGAGGCAGTCGCTCTATCCAAACTGAGCTACAGGAGCCTATTCAATAAATAGAAATAAGAATTATTTAAACAAAAACATTTATTTGTTTTTCATTCGTCATTGCCCTTAATAAGAATTTACCTAATTCAGAGTTCTTTGAAATCTTTATTTTTCCAGCTCTCCCTACTGTTGCAGAAAATAGATATACTTTATCAACATAAACATTAGATATTTTTCCAGAATTTTTCTTATGAAATGACAAGACCACATATGCTCCTGTTTCATGTATGTCAAATTTTATTTCTTTGCCTAAAGACTCAATAATGGGTTGGACATCTATAGAAACTCCTAGCTTATTCTCTATAGACTTTATAGTTTTCCCGTCCTTTCCTATTAAACTCGGTATAGCTTCATTTCTAACCTTAACAATAACCTTGTCTCCAGAAGTGAACTCTATTTCTGCAGAAGAATCAAATTTATTTATAATCTCTTTTATCTTTTTAGATGCCAATCTTTGAATACCTGTTACTTTCTTTTCTTTAACAGGAATTACAACTGTCTGTTCTCCATAAACATATATTTCATATTCTAAAGAAGCTGTCTCAAAATCTCTTACCTCAACAATAGGTCTTGCCAGATCTTCTTCTTTCATCCCATAGGGCATTCTTACAGTCAAACCTAAAGAATAAACCTTCTCAACGTTTCCATCCTTTATGAATAATATAGTGTCAATTATGTGTGGTATTACCCCTAATTCTATCTTTCCTATGAATCTTTGTATAGCATCAACAGGATTTGTAGCATGAACTACTCCTATCATTCCTATTCCTGATAACCTCATATCAGAGAATATCTCAAATTCCTTGTGTTTTCTTATGTCATCAAAAATAGTGTAATCTGGCCTAACTAAGAGTAAAATATTGGCTGTCTTAGCAAAGCTTCCATTGAGAGGAGCGTATTGGGTTATTTCTGGTGGAACTTGCAAGTCCCTTGGCTGTTCTAAAGTCTTAACAACATTACCTTTCTTAAAGTAAAATTCAGCAAGTGAGGCTGCCATCGTAGTCTTTCCTGATCCAGGGGGTCCTGCTAATAAGATTCCCTCAGCCCTTTCCTCAAGTCTCTTTTTTAGCTTACTGGAAAGCTTGTAGTCATCTAGAGTTAGCTTTGCTATAGGCCTTACCAGTGTTATTTCTATACCATCAGAGAAAGGAGGTCTTGCAATTGAAATTCTCTTATCCTTTAGCTGAATTACAGATGCCCCATGCTCCCCGTATTCAACAAAAGAATCCTCACCATATCTGGCAGATTCTAGGATCTCTGTTATCATCATTTCCATTTCTTCAGACTTCATCCTATTTTTTCTTAATTGAACAAATTTTACGTTGCCGGGCTTTCCTCTCTTAGCATACGGTATCGCTCCTTCTTTCAAGTGAATAGACATGGTGTCTTTAGTCAAGAACCTTTCAATTTTTATTGTTTTTGTTTTTTTCCAAGGTCTAAAATATTTGGCCTCTAACCCCTTTATTTCTGCAATTGTTGCCTGAAGCAAGTCAGAGGTAATCAAAACAGCCTTGTTTTCTTTTGCAATATCAATTATCAATGCATCAATTCTCCCAGATCTTGCCAGGAGTATATCTTCATAACTCTGTCTCTCTCCAAAGAAGTTGATCTTAATATTGTGTTTTTTAATCAATTTCCTTATTTTCTTTATCTCCCCTAGACCAATATAGCCTGTCTCCCTTCCTTTCGAAGCTTGGGCCTGTAATTCTCCCATCACAAGCTCTGGAATTATAATCTCATGATTGTTAAGCTTGTTAGATTTTATCATTTTAGTAATTTTTCCATTTATAATAACCGATGTATCAATACATACCCTCTTTGATTTTTTCATAACAAAGAGTTGAATATAGAAATATTTAAACAATTATTTTTAACTCTAGTTTTCGTGTTATATTTTTTAAAACCCACTTTTTCGAATAAAAAAACATTTAAATTGTTTACAGCTTTAAAAATATTATGAAACAGATATGTCCAGATTGTGGCTCTGAGAAGATAAAAACAACCCCATATGAAATTACTTGCAGAAAATGTGGGTTAGTAATAGAAGACAGTCCGGTAATGTAGTATCTTTGCTATTTCTACAAACTTAATTAGCTTAAATAGTCTATTTTTATATTGCATTGATAGGATATTCTATTTATGCGTGGTGCTGTTAGTATAATAGAATTCATGTTAATAGCTGCAGTTGTTGTTTCTCTAACAGGGTGGTCGTTTCCATGGATATCTAGAATAATTAATGAGGCTTTGGATGCAGGGGAAGTATCTGCTATAATACCTCAATTCAAAGGATGTAGTGAAAAAATACTCGAAACGGCAAGAACAGGAACAACCAATAATTGCATCTTTAGTATCTCAAGAGGTGAAATAAAAGGAAGAAAAGAGGGGATAGAATATTCGATAGTAAGTTCTGCTCCAGTATGTGAACCACATGCGTTGACTCTTATTGAAAAGGAGAGACATATGTATCAAAGTTGTGAATCAAGCGGAGATTCGAGAATCTATAAATTGATTTGGATGTTCCCTTTAGAACTTGAAATTGAGGGAGAAAACATAGAAGGAGACCATATGGAGGGCGAGACACCAATTGCTGATATTATTTTTCCAAGTACTATTAATTTCATAACAATAACTCTTTTTGTTGAATTTGAATATGGTGAGGGGGAGGCTGGAAATACCGTTGAACTAAGTAGAAAATCTTTAAGTAGCGACAAGATAGTAATGGGTGTAAGGGTTTATTGATATTAAGAACATTGTTCTGTTGTATGATCATACCAACATGTATAAAATGCCTCTATATCATTTCTCACGTAAAAAGTTACATAAAAGTCTTTATCGTTAAGATAAGAAGGTACTTCTATCTTGACAAAAAAAGAGCCATCCTCTCTAGTTATGGTTTGAGCTGAGAATTCCTGATCCCTATATTTTATTGTTGCAGTTAATTTTACAAAGGAGAGTACCCCACCTCCACCAGCATATTTAACTGTTCCAGAGAAATTAATTTGATTACCACCACAAGGAACCGGGGACCAGTAATCATAACACTTATATCCACTTCCCCAACACTTCCACTGATCCGTATAAGGATCTTTAGCACAGAATGAAGCCTGAGCTAAATCAATTTGAAGGAAAAGTATAAAGGTAAAGATAAAAATAAAAAATATGAGTTTTTTATTCATAAGCAAACACCTGGTTTAATTATAAAATTATTACATATTTCATTAAATATATTATCCTTGGTGAATTNTTTGGTGAATTTTTTACCGTCGATTATTATATCTGGTAAACCTATCACATTGTATTTTTCTCTTAACATTTTAACTTCCTCTAAATCATCAGGATCCGTTTCAATAAGCTTTGCATTTATTACTATAACATCAATCCTTTCTTCAAATGTTTCTATTGCCTCATTAATAATATCATCAGTATTAGCGATCAGTCTGCAGTTATCATTTCTAAAATATATTATCTCTATTTTTTTATTGTTAGAAGAGAAGGTAGATAGCAATATTAAAAAAATTATGATTATGAGAAGCATGTTCAAATTTTTTTGAAATTTAACCTTCTTCTTTCTTCTTTTTATTCGCTTCTTCTTTTTTGTAACCATATGATAACCAATACTATCATCAAGAAAAAGGCAAATATTCCTAAGATGTTTTCAGCTATTATTTCTAAAAGATTTTCTCGAGCTTCACCCTCAATTTCTTCTTCTTTGGTAGGTTCTTCAATTTTTGGAGTAGGAACCTCCCCCCCTTTAGCTGTTACGCTTATTGAATCGTAAGCACCTTCTGGTGTTCTTGCTTCTATGAGATGCTCGCCCTCTTCTAGAAACAGAACATCTTCAAAAGTTGAATTCGGTGGTGATACGCCTTCTATTGTTTTATAAGCGCTACCATCAATGTAAAGGGTTACATCTGTAAGCATAGCTTCTCCTGTGTTTGATAAAGAAATAATAATCCTCTCATAAGTTTTTCCATAACCAACAAAACTCATTTCTATTTCTGCCTGCTGAGCAAACGATACAGATAAGAGTAATAAAAATGAGAAAATAAATCCTATTTTTATTTTATTTATGCACAAGATCGTAATACATGACACCTCGAAAAAGAGTCTTTACATAAACTTGGGTCTGCATTAAAACAGAATTCTGGGTCTGATGCACATGTTAATGAGTTACAGCTATCAAAATATTCACAGGTACCTTCTATACCACACCCGATTCCTGTAGAGCCATCATCACATTCATACCTTAAATCGTAACAAATATTTAAAAGAAGGTCATTGCATTTTTCATAACATTCACAATCATTATCTGAAATACATTCTACACATTGATAGTTAAGACAGCGTGGTGTTGGTTCTGAACATGCTGTACATGAACCACCTGAACAATAACAACTCCCATCTAAACTTCCACAATCTTCCCATCTACATTCTGAAGTACATCTATTATGTGAATCACCACTACAAACGGGTGGTTGGCATTCTACACTTATTGCATCTTTACATGTATTGTCTCCACTACACCAAGCACACGTTGGGTCTGAACTACAAGATGTTTCATCATAATAGCCTTCACAAGCCACAATCACACACTGACAATTTTGACACTCTCTTCCAATTCCGCAAGATTCGCCTTCTGTCTTCCCATCGCAAGCTGGTTCAGCACCACAGTTATCATCACATATATTTGAACATGAACCAGTTAAACATGAAAATGGATCGCATAATTCATAATCTAACCATTTCCAGAACCTATTACAATTGCCAGAACCATCACATCTTCTTTGTTCTTTTCCCTTTTCACAACTACTTATACACTCGTCGCTTCCGGTAGAACATTCATAGTTAACACTGCAACTGCCTCCTGAACAGGAAGTGTCTAAAGGACATGGATTATCAACATTATAAATTCCACAAATACCATTTTCACAGGTTTTAGTATATCTTCTTGTACAACTTGTAGGACAGGAATAACTTGTAACACCACAGTCTTGTAAATCCTCAGTAAAATCATAAAGATTACAAATATGTGTATCTCCACACTCATATCTATCTACTTTTCTATATCTATCTTGTGTACAATAATCAGAACTAGAGCCACAGTATTCAGAAGTGGTAAAGACTCCTCCAGAACAATGCTGTCCACTAGGGGCATATTGAGTTTGGTTGTGATCAAAAACACAGCTGCATAGACTATTCCAAACGTATATTTCTCTTCTTCTTTCGCAGTCTCCGTTGCATTCCCATGGACCTCTAAAACATACGTCTCCTGGAATACAAACAGTATCACAATTACAAGTTACTCCATTACAGATTTCATGTGATAAGCAGTTGTCATCGTTTGGACTTAACAAACAAGTATAAGATGAGCATGAAACATCACAGCATCCCGAAGACAGACAAGATTCACAAATATCATTGTTACAGTAACATGAGCTTATAGTTCCTAAACATGCTGCATTATAATCTTGACAAGAACCGTCAACACATCTCTGACAACCAGAACCACAGTCATTGTAACCATTATTTCTATTTGTACAACTACCAGCCGAACAATATTTACAGGTTCCGCAAGGATTACTTAAACAGTTTCCAAGACCGTCACAATATCCGCCTGAACATAAATCGCACAATCCTTTGTTTGTACAATACCAAGTATCAGTTACTGGATTACAATATGGTCCACCCTTACAATCTGCACAGCTTAGTTTTGATTTATCTACACAAATGCCTGAAGAACAGATTTTACAATCTCCACAATCCGTACTATCTGGTCTGTTCGTGTATGAACAAAATGAACCTGGTGTTCCAGGATTCATACAGGTGTCGATCGTACAGTATTCAAAATCATTACAATCTGCGTTAGAAGAGCATGAAATTATACAATCATTATCATTAGTGGCATCACATCCTATTCCACAACAACCATTTCCATCTTGGCATCCACAGTCCGGGTCTTCACTAACAGTACAACCAGCTGGACAATTAGCATTACATCCATCAGGAGTGCAAATTGCTGTGGCAAATTTAAACGAACCGCCAACTGGTGAAGGGTCTGTAGGAATAGTATCACTCACTCTTGTTATTATTGTTCCAACGCCAGGAGCACCATCCCACAATTCAGCTTCATAAGCATAAACAGTCTTACCTTCACAGCTGCCAGATATTGATGAAATTGTCCAAGTATCCGATATGATTGGAGGATAATATTCAACTCTAAGGGTTGGTTTGGGGTTAGCACTGGCATATTCTTTACTATAAATTTCTGCTACAAGTGTATCGTCAATACCTTCAGCACTTAGATGAAAACCTATCCCAAACCAGTCACGAGTACCTAAAGCATTTTCTAAATCATTTCTAGCATCATTGTCTAGATCTACTAATGTATTTGGAGACGTTGTGGGATAATGTGATGCATATCTAGGACCAGTTCTTATGTCATTAAAAAGTGATGATAAGAGAGGATAATCGATCGCTCTACTATCCATACGATTGATGTAAATATTTCTTGCCGCCCCGTAACCCCAACGTCCATGGTATATAAAATCTACGTTACTAACTGATGATGCATCGTGTATAGAGGAAATGTCCCACTCAATATAGCTTCTTGCAACATTTTCACTTCCAGAAGGCTCAAAATTCTGGTCCCAAGCCGCTTCTACTGTCCCTGTTGTATAGTGATCAAAACAGAATTCTGGATCATCCACTGGTCCAAGCGGAGTGTCTACACAAGGACATTCACCATTGCACCCGCTTGGATCGTATTCTCGATCGAAGATTACCCTCCCATCAGCCACAGCTATCAAGTTAACTGTGTTTAATGTTGAATCAGGAACCAAAGATGGATTTTGTTTAACAAGATCAACAACACATATTCCATCCAACGACTGTGTCTTTATTCTAAAATAAGTATTAACATCAATAGTACAAGCACCAACAAATTCACCCTCTATGTCTATTGTTTCTCCTACTTCACAGTCTGTTGAAGCACCTCCAGCACACTTTGAACTAACTGATGCCGTTGTTAAGGAACACATGCCCGGAGGACAGTCATCATCATTTAAATTAGAACAGCCAGGAGCACAACAACCATTTCCATCTTGGCATCCACAGTCTGGGTCTTCACTAACAGTACAGCCAGCTGGACAATTAGCATTACATCCATCAGGAGTGCAAATTAAAGGGCAGCCAGGATCATCATCATCTGTAACTCCATCACAATCATTATCTAAACCATCATCACAATTACCATTAGCTTGCAGTTCTTCTACATCATATCCTCCACAATCACAATTACATGCTATGGCATCAGCATCCCAATTACCAGGTTGGGAACAGTCATGAGGTGTTGGAGCGCAAGTACATGCTTGGCAAGAGCCACCACTGCATCCTTTATTACAAGTTGCAGGATAGTCGTTATATGTAGAACCTGAACAGCCGTCTGGAGGACATGATTGAGTTCCACAATCTTGCCAAGTACAGCTTGCAGTACATAAGTCATCATCACTGCAGCTTGGGGGTTGGCATTCTACATTTACTGCGTTCTTACATGTGTTGTCTCCTGTACACCAGGCACAATTGACATCAGCATTACATGATGTTTGATCACCATACATAGAACAGTCGATAGTACAAGAGGGATCTGAAACGCATCTCCATTCACTATAACTACATTCACTACAGCAGTCCCTGTGTTGACAGCGCTCATTTGCAGCACATGTGCCAGCTGTTCCACAAGAAGCCCCACATAATTGATTTTCCCAACTATCACAACAACAAGCAGAGCTACACGAACAAGATTCAACGACACAATTTCCTCCAGAACAGCCCCAATTTGGTCTTTTACCGCTGCTACATCCTCCTGCTCCACAAGAATCGTCTTTGTTAGCACAGTTTTCTGTTGAATAATCAGAACAGGTGCATCCTGTTCCACAATCACCATTATAATATCTAGTATCACCAGAACAGTAAGGAGGACAATTGCTATCATCTCTTATACTTCCACATCCTCCACTTGCAGAGCAGGTAGGTTCACAACAACCAGAAGCGGTACACTCTTCTGTTGTAGGATCGCATGAACCCGCAGGGCAACCATTACAATTTCCAGAACCATCACATTTTTTATTACATGTATCCGGATAATCATAAAACGTCATGCCAACGCATCTATCTGATAAACAATTAGCTGTTCCACAAGAGTTTCCACTACTACACGATCCACCAGAGCAGGCAGTTCCTGATGGGCAATTTATGCTAGAACATGATTCAGTTGTAGCGGTGCATTGTGATGTCCAGTGACAATCGTAGTCTAGAAATGTTCGTGTTATTTCACATTTATCAGCAGAACACCCTGTATCAGAACAAGAACTATCTGTATGTCTGTCTGAGACTATATATTGACAAGTAACATCAGAACTGCGGCAATAATAATCTCTTTCCTCACAACCACTTCCATAAGAATAACACCAATCATATGCATTACAGTTTTCTGTTGAATAGGAACAGCTACTCCATCCACTGCTTGTGCATTCTGTGTCTCCATTGTAGTTTCTTGTATCACCAACACATTTATCAGAACAGGAAGGTTTTAACTCATAAGTTGCCCATTGACAACTAAATAGCTGACATCCACAGCCCCAAAAATAACATTTTGTATCCTTTTCACAATATGAAGGACAGCTTGTAACACAACTACATGCTGAATGAACATTAGCTATTTGTGCCAAACCTAGTTGTGAATATATCAAAACGATTATAACAAATATAAATAAAATCAGTTTTACTCCTGTTTCCTTTTTCATATTGCGAATAACACCCTTGTATTATTTAAAACCAATGAAACCAAAAATCCACAATTGATTTGTTTTATTACGCCTTCTGTATAATTACCAATCCTAATAGTTTTACATTCTTCTGTTATTCCCCATTCCTTAGTTATTTTATCAATTTTTGATTCTATTTTTATATTTGGTGGAAAAATAAATACGGGACCTGTCGGTGGTGTAATTTCCTCAAAATATAGTTTAATACCATCTTCACAAACACAGTCTTCAATACATTTGCAATTTAGCAAATTAGATATTCCAAAGGTATAAAAAGCATATTCTGTTTGTTTATCATAATATCCTGTTAAAGAAATGTTTTTTAAAGACATCCTGGGTCCCTCTTCTCTTTCTACCCAAAAATATTCAAAGCAGGGTTTTCCCTTAGTGCATAAAAAACATAGCTGAGAATCTATATAATAGTATTGTTTTGGTTCACAATCAATAGCTCTTGTTAAATAAGTTACATACTTCTCCATATGAGGTGTAAATGAAGAATAAAAATCTGTAATTGTGGTTTTTGGAATAATTGTAATATATACTAAAATCAAAACAACAAATATTAATATTATTACAATAAGTCGTTTATCCACAAAATATATTATATATCTCTTTTTAATATAGCTTGCCAAATTGTTTCAATTTTTTTAACTATATCAAACACTAAAACTATTTGCAGTTATTAATCCACTTAACTATCAACTATCTAGCCGCTTATGCATTCTTTGGAAGAAGACAGATAGTTAATTTATCTAAAGAAAAAGCCTTATCAAAATATTCTTTATTATTAAGAATTGAGCGAGTCTGTTTTATAGTCTTCTAATGAATTGTCTTCTCGAAGATTCTGCTTAGATTCAAGGTCTTTGTATATAATATATCCTCCTAATAAAGTCAATGCTAAACCCAATGCTGCTGCTAGAGGAGGTACTTCTGGCTCTACTATATACACGGGCAATTTGTCTTCAAAAATTTTTATTAAATTTTCTGAAATATATTCTAAAACCATTTAGTCACTAATTTGTAATAGTAAACACAAGTTTAAAAATATATCCCTTTTAATGAAGGTTATATATTTTTCAATTCTTCAATCTTAATCAATTTTTCATTTCCTGTTTTCATATCTCTCAATGTAACAGCTTTTTTCTTCAACTCTTTCTCCCCAACTATAACAACAAAGGGGTATTTCAAAGAAGAAGCATACTTCATTTGCTTAGAAAGACCTCTTCCTATAAGATCAATATCAGCGACAAAGCCTTCTTTTCTTAATTTTTGGCAAATCTTTAATGCCTTTGGTTTAACCTTATCATTAACATATACAACAAAGAACCTTTTTTTCAAACTTTTAAAATCCTTCATAACAGCTAAAATTCTGTCCAAGCCAAAGGATATCCCAACAGCGGGTGTATCAGGACCACCCACATTCTTTATCAGCTTATCATACCTTCCTCCACCACCACAGCTCACTTTAGCTGGCTCTATAGAAACCTCAAAAACAGGGCCTGTATAATAATCAAGCCCTCTAACAAGAGACAAGTCAATTTTAACATATTTCTCAATTCCTAGAACTTTACATATTTTTATGATTTCTTTTAATTCAAAAAGTCCTTCGCTTTCGCCAAATTCTTTTTCAATTTTTTCCAAGATATTCTCATTACTTCCTTTGATGAGGATATTCTCAATCTTTATTTTAATTCCATTTTCCTTCAACTCTTTCTTTACCTTATCCAACCCTATCTTATCCTTCTTATCAATTATCTTAAAGGCTTTGGATATCTTATCTTTAGAAACACCCGTTTCCTTCAAAATAAATTCTATGAGCTTTCTGTTGTTTAATCTTATAGAAAATCTCTTAAAACCTAGTTTCTTCAAACACTCAACAGAGACAGCCAAGCACTCAGCATCTGCCTCCATAGATGAAGATCCTATAATATCAACATCTGCTTGCCAAAATTCCCTCCACCTCATTGCCTGTGGATTATCATATCTCCAAACCCTGCCTATCTGATACCTCTTGAATGGTTTAATTAAATTAGGATTATTCATAACAAATCTAGCCAGAGGCATTGTCAAATCAAACCTTAAACCTAATTCCCTATCTCCCTTATCCTTGAAAAAATATATCTCGTCTCTTACTCCTTCCCCTAAACCACCCTTAGCTGATAGAAGATCAAAACTCTCAAAAGCAGGGGTTTCCAAAGGAACAAAGCCATATTTCTCAAAAACCTTCTTTAAAGTATCTTTTATGAATAAGAGTTTCTCCATCTCTTTAGGAATAATATCCCTAGTTCCTTTAGGTGGTTGAAACATAAGATATTTTTTAGAACTACGAGTAGATAAATCTCTTCCTTTAAAGGTGAAAATTACCACTCATTCTACTCACTATTCCTATTTATCAGAGGAATTATTTAAAACTACCTTCTCTCAAAACTATTAAATTCTCCTTTATGCTCTTCAAAACTAATCTTAACCTCATCTACCCTCGAAGCAGGTGGTCCTTTCTGACACCACTTTAACATTTCATTAACCCTTTTCTCCTCGCCCTCAAAAACAGCCTCCACCTTTCCTTCATCAGTATTTCTAACCCATCCCTTTAAACCCAATTCCCTTGCCTTAGCAATTGTATTATATCTGAAAAAAACACCCTGAACCATTCCAGAAATAATAACATGTAACCTAACTAACTTCAACTACATCGCCTATTGTTAGCTCTTTCCTAGTTTTCTTCCCTTTTGCTTTCTCCTCTTTTAACTCTTCCATTAATTTAACAGAAAAAACCCTTTCCAGTTTCCTTATAACATTTAGTGGGGGTTCCCATCCACTCTCAATCCTTCTTATTACAGAAGTCTTTTCTCCAATCTCTCTAGCTAAATCCTTCTGAGTCAAGCCTAAATTGAATCTTTCACCTTTTACAATTTCTTTAAAATCTTCTACAAACTCCCTTTCCATTTCTTCAAAGTTCTTTTTTACTTCCTTTTTAGGCTTAATCTCAATAGTTGGAATTTCCCTTCCAAAGGCAACACACTCGTCACAAACATCCAATATGCTTCCCTCAATCTTAGCTTTTGTTGTGGCCTTTGTCTTTCCACATACTTCACACTCGATCATAATCACCACAGAATATATGCAGAAATGTTCTTGGCATTTTATCAATAAATATATATAGTTTAGTAAAAAATAAATATTGGGTTGTTATGGCCGGTGGACTTCAAATCTGGTTCTAAAGATTTATTTAAATCTAACTATCTATTAATTCTAAGGTGTTCGAATGTATGAGCCCCAAGAGGTAGAAAAGAGGATATTGGATTTTTGGGAGAAAAACAAGATTTTTGAAAAGTCTATGAAGCTCAGAAAGGGTAAAAAAAGCTTTTCTTTTTTAGATGGTCCACCTACAGCCAATAACCCAATGGGAGTTCATCATGCATGGGGCAGAACTTACAAAGACTTGTTCTTAAGATTGAAAACAATGCAGGGTTTTGACACCAGAAAACAGCCTGGTTTTGATTGTCAGGGATTGTGGGTAGAAGTTGGTATAGAAAAGGAGCTTGGTTTCAAAAGCAAAAAGGATATAGAAGAATATGGCATAGCCCAATTCACGCAAAAGTGTGTTGATAGTGTTCTAAATTATGTGAAATTGTGGGTGGCTCTTTCAAAGAAACTTGGAATGTTCATGGATTGGGATGATCCTTATTTAACCATGTCTGACAAAAACATAGAATACGTCTGGTATTTTTTGAAAAAGTGTCATGAAAGGGGTTGGTTATACAAAGGAGAAAAAAGCCTTCCCTGGTGCCCAAGGTGTGGAACTTCTTTGTCTTCTCATGAGGTCTCTAGTGGCTATGAAGTGAAAAAACACCCAGGTATTTACGTAAAGTTCAAGGTAAAGGATAAGGAGAATGAGTATTTGTTGATATTCACCACCACTCCCTGGACTTTGGCATCTAATGTTGCTGTTGCAGTTCATCCTAATTTTGAGTATTGTAGAGTCAGGGTTGATGATGACATATTGATAATTGGAAAGGACCTTGTAAAACAGGTCTTAGCAGGGAAAGATTATAGAGTTTTGGGAAATGTCTTTGGAAGAGAATTGGTTGAATTACAATATAATAATCCTTTGAAAGAATTGGTTCCTCTTCAATGGGAAATACAACCAAGGGTTATTCTTTCAGAAGAGTTTGTAAGCATGGAAGAAGGAACTGGTTTGGTTCACATAGCACCTGGGCATGGTCCAGAAGACTATGAGCTGGGAAAACAGTATAATTTGCCCTTTCCATCTCCCGTTAACGAGGATGGCATATTCGAAGCAGACGCAGGTTTCCTCCAAGGAAAGAATGTTCATGAAGCAAATGAAACTGTTACAGAAAAACTTAAAGAAATGAACGTTCTTTTAAAACAAATAACAGTAACCCACAATTATCCTTGTTGTTGGAGATGCCATGAAGAGTTAATATTCAGGCTTGGTAAAGAGTGGTTCATAGGTTCTGAAGAGGTTAAACCAAAGTTAATAGAGGAGGCAGCAAAAGTTAAGTGGTATCCTGAGTGGAATGGGAAGAGTATGAAAGATTGGTTAACAAACCTGAAAGACTGGAACATCTCTAGAAAAAGATACTTTGGTTTGCCTTTACCTTTCTGGGAATGCGAATGTGGACAGGTAGAGGTTATAGGATCCCTTGAAGAGTTGAAGAAAAAGGCTGTTAAAGGAATGGACAAATTAAAAGAATTGCACAGACCATGGATAGATGGGGTAATAATTAACTGTCCAAAATGTGGAAAAGAAGTCAGAAGAATTGAGGAAACAGGAGACTGTTGGCTGGATGCTGGAGTCGTTCCTTTTTCAACTTTAAAATATCTTGAGGATAAGAATTATTGGAAGAACTGGTTCCCAGCAGATTTTATAACTGAAATGCATGAGCAAGTAAGATTGTGGTTCTATTCAATGCTCTTCATATCAACAACAATTGAGAATAAAACTCCTTACAAGTCTGTTCTAGCTCATGGAATGGTTTTAGATGAGAACAGAAGGGAGATGCACAAGAGTTGGGGAAATGTTATATGGGCCGACGAGGCTTTAGAGAAAATAGGAGCAGACATAATGAGATGGATGTACTGCACACAAAATCCTGGTAGCCCAATAGCTTTTGGATATACCCCAGCAAAAGAGGTTAGAAGAATCTTGAATGTTTTATACAACACCTCAAAGTTTTTAGAAACTTACTTAGAAGCAAGCAGCATGAAANCATCAGAACCCAAGAAACCTGATACAGCAAGCANGTGGTTGCTATCAAGNTTACAGACTTTGAAACAAGAAGTGAACAGTTCTATGGATGAGCTGAAACCACATGTTGCATCAAAGGCCTTGCAAGACTTTTTCCTTAATGATCTGTCAAGGTGGTATGGGCAGATAATAAGAGAGGATATAAAACCTGATGTAGACTCTGAGAACAAAGAAACAATACTAAACACCTTTTACAAAGTTATGTTAGAAACACTAAAACTGTTAGCACCATTCATACCCTTCTTAACAGAACAACTCTACCAAGACTTTTTCAGGAACTTTGAAAAAGAAGAAAGCATACACTTAGCTGATTGGCCTAAAGTGAAAAAATCCTATCTTGATAAAAAATTGGAAGAGCGAATGGAAGTAGCAAAGAAAATAGTTGAAGCTTCTAATTCAATAAGACATGATAAAGGAATAAGATTGAAATATCAATTAAAAGAATTAGTGATAGACGTTGGCGAAAATGATAAAGCTATTATTGCTGTTAAGAATCTGAAAGAGATAATTGCAAAAATGGCCAATGTAATTGATGTTAAAATTAGGGATGCGGAAGAAGGGAAGGAAGTGGACGGGATGAAAATTCATTTAGAAACAGAAGTTACACCTGAGTTAAAGGAGAAGTGGTTGATAAGTGAGTTAACAAGAAAGATTCAAATGAGTAGAAAGAAATTAGGGTTTAAAATAAAGAACAGAGTCAAGCTCTTTCTTGAAGACGATTTGTTTAAGGAACATAAAGACCAAATAGAAAAGTCAACTGGAAGCAAAATAACATTTGGTAAACTCGAGGGGGACGAATTCCAACTCGTTTTTGAAAATAAGAAGTATAAATTTGGTTTAAAGGCCTAGTTATTTTCTTCCTGAACACTGCTTGTTATAAATCCTGCAAGCTTGTTTCTCACAACTTTATCATCAAATATGCCAAGCTCTAGAAGAAATTTTTTATTGTTCTCAAAATCTTTGTTAAATTTATCAGGGTAGATTTCTATAAGATTAAATGCCATTTTCTTTACCCACTTTCCGCTTATTCTACCCAACATATCACCGTAAACTCTTTTATTCTTATGGAATTATAAATAGTTTATGCATTATCTTGTCATATCTGTTGCAGGTTTATTTGTATTTAATGAGGATGATAAGCTTATAAAATTTAAGTCCTTTAAAAAGGATCCACAAGAAATAGCGGAAATTCTTCTTAACAGAGAAAGTCCTGAAATTGAAGACTTAAAAAAGGAATACGAGGATTTAGTTATAAAACAGCCTAACAAAGCAACTAAATACTTTAGAGAAAATTTTAGAAAATTAGTTCTAGAAACAAAATTTGTGGAAAACGAAAAGGAATTAAACAAGATTTTAAATGAGATTGGGATAGCTCAAGCAATAAAACAAATATCAAAGTTAGAAAGAAGAGACAAATTGATAATACAAACTGTTTCTGCCCTCAATGACTTGGATAAGATTCTTAACTTCATGAGCGAGAGGTTAAGGGAGTGGTATGGTTTGCACTATCCAGAACTTGACATAAAGGATCATGAAAAATTTGCATCTAAAATAGCTGAGTTTGGTGCCAGACAAAATTTCAAAGAATTCTCCAAAAGCATGGGAATGGAATTGAAAAAAGATGATGTTGAAGTCTTGCAAAGCTATGCTAAGGGATTAGAAGAACTTTACAGGATAAAGGGAGAAATAACAAAATATCTGGAGAAAATAGTTCCTGAAGAGGTTCCAAATATAAATGCTCTATTGGGAAGTATTTTAGCAGCAAGGCTTTTGACACTGGCTGGCTCTCTCGAAAGACTTGCCAAAATGCCCTCATCAACCGTCCAGCTTCTAGGTGCAGAAAAATCTTTGTTCAAATACTTGAAGGGGAGAGAAGTTAAAAGGCCTCCAAAATTTGGTTTAATATTCTTGCATCCAGATATCTCAAATTCTAAAAAAGAGTTTCAAGGAAAAATTGCTAGGCTTTTGTCAAGCAAAATAGCATTGGCAGCAAGAGCAGACTTTTATACCAAAAAAGACATGAGCCAAGAGCTTTTAGAGGATTATAAGGAAAAGTTAAAGAAGATTTTAAGTGGTTAAATGGAGAGTATATTGAAAAATGTTTTCACAAGAGGGGACAAATTGTTAGTTGTTAATCCCATACCCGGATACAAACCCTTTGACGATGAAATAATTAAAGATGAGAGAGAGTATAGAGTCTGGAATCCTAGAAGAAGCAAAGCAGCTGCAGCCATTATCAAGGGTATTAAAAAGTTTCCAGTCAAAGAGGGTGACAAGATTCTTTACCTTGGGGCTGCCCATGGTTACACCCCATCTTTTCTTGCTAACATAATTAATAAAAATGGTATAATTTATGCTGTCGAGTTTTCAGAAAGAACCTTTAACGAACTCTTGCCTCTTTGCAAAAAATACACAAACATAGTTCCAATATTAGCTGATGCAAGGAAACCAGAACTGTATTATTGGATTGAACAAGCAGATGTTGTTTACGTTGATATTGCACAGCCAGATGAAACTGAAATAGCTATTAGAAACTGTAAAGAGTTTCTAAAGGAAGGAGGCTACCTGATGGTTGCCATAAAATCTAGAAGCATAGACGTTACCAAATCTCCTAAAAAAATTTACCAAGAAGAGATCAAAAAATTGAAAAAGGCAGGGTTTGAAATAATTGATTGGAAAACTTTAGATCCTTTGGAAAAGGCCCATGCCTTTATTGTTGTAAAGAAATAGTTATTTTTTCATGGCCTCTTTTCTTAGGTATAGCTACTACTGATTTGTTGGTTTTAGGAACAGCAACTATATTGACTATAGTAGTTATTGCTTTTGCTTTAATATCAAAAAGAAAAGGTAAGGCAGAAGAAGTACAACTATATTAGACTTTAAGCAAGGATAAAACTCAACATATTATTTTTTAAGATTTAATTTCTAATTTGTATTATGGATTCTAAGGATATTGAGATAGAAATAAAAGTTAAGGTAGAAAAAATTGAGCCTCTGAAAAACTTCTTGAATAAAAATGCAAAACTATTAGGAGAAACCAGACAAATAGACGAATATTTTACTCCTGCTCATAGAGACTTTACATCAGTAAGACCGGTAAGTGAGTGGCTTAGATTAAGAAATGATAATGGAAAATATAAAATAAATTACAAAAACTGGCATTATGATAAAGAAGGGAAATCTCAAAGTTGTGATGAGTTTGAAAGTTCAGTAAAGAATATAGAACAAATTAAAAAGTTATTTTTTATGCTTAACTTCAAACCTTTAGTTAAGGTTGATAAAAAAAGGGTGTTATGGGATTACAAAGATTATATAATATGTTTAGACATAGTAGAGAATTTAGGAACGTTTGTAGAGATAGAATTCAAAGGAGGAACAGATGATCCTAAAAAGGTTACAGTGAGGATGATAAAATTCCTTAAAGATATAAATGTGGGTAAAATTCAAAGAAACTATCAAGGTTATCCGTTTCTATTACTGTTTCCAGAAGAAGCTAAATATTTTCAAGAATAATGATACCTTTTGTTGATGTAAAATAGATTAAATTCTTTATCTCAGCAATACAAAAATTTAATATGAATTATAAAACTTTTAAGCCAACACATTTAAAAGTTTTTACATTTTTAATACTTTTTTTACTTCTGCTATCAACAGAGCCATCAGATGTCTCATTTTCTTCTAGAGGAACTTCACCTATTTCTATTCTAAAAGCTTTAATAATAGGTTTAAATTTGAAAATAGATACTTATTTTATAATTTTAATTTTGTTGATAGTTTCATACTTTTTAATTTGTCTAGTATTTTATGTTTTATCTGAAGAGGCAATAGAAGTTTACAAAAAACCAGCAAGAAAATAAGAAGATGGGATTCAAAGTCACATTAAATTCGTTTTTAAAGTTCTAAGTAAGTTCTCGCCATCCATATTAGGAAAGGTTTCTATTATTTCATCTATTCTTTCTTCCAGAACTTCGATATTATCTCTCACTCTTTCAAAAGTATGTCCGGGGTATCTAACTTTAAGAACAGAACTACCATTATATCCACGTACCTCTAAAAGTGTTATCTCTTTATTGTTCATCTCAACTTCTTCTATTTTCCATTTATTACTTGGGTGTCTAAAACAAGAATAAATCAATTTTAAATTACCTTGATTTGGATCGTAGCCAAGACGAAATTCTCCTGGCTCTCCTTTTATAAAACCCCTATGACTAAAATCTTTATACCTATTTTCTTGACGCATATTCTCAGGTATTTCTTTCCATATAATATATTCACTCACCATAGAATCAAGTTAAGACATTAAATATTTAAACTCTCTATCCTCAGATGAAAAAAATGTAAAATAAAGAAACTATGTTTCTCTCTTAAACTTCTTCCTCTTGAGTTTTTATTATTCGATCTTATTAATCAACACATCCAAATATAAATTTATTTCTTCTTCACTTGAATTAGCTAACATTTCTTTTACTTTGTCTCCTATCTCTATTGAATTTTTAACCTGTTTGGCAATATTAGAATTATGTTTATAAGCAAGGGGCAATCCAAGTATACCGCCATGAGCAACAGGAGGATAAATTGTTGAAAGACCTACAAAACCAATCGTTTTCAACAGACCTTTTTTTCTTAATTCTTCTTGTGTGGGGTGTCGTGAAAAATATTTGTGAGTCTCAAAGTAGTTTTTATCTAAACCGTATTCAAAAAATTTTGGATTTTTCATATATTTAATCACTTTTTCAGTTGATCTTATATCAAATATTTCTCTAGCTAACCCTGATAAAAAACCACTAAAATGATAAGCATAATTACCAAAATATTTTGGATAGGTTTTAATATGACTTAAAGACCAGCCTACAGCAAATGCTAAATAAGCTGGAAAGGAATAGTTTTTTACCCCTATATTTTTACTAGATGCGTCTACTATTTTATTTGAAAAATCTTTAACTTCCATAATTTTAAATTACAAAGAAATCTTTAAATTAGTGTATAAGGCAGGATCCGAATAACTCATATCCATCTTTTTACTTTCTTTTTATAATTAAGGTATTTCTTACCAAATACCCTTTCCATATTTTTTTCTTCAAAGAAAATAAACATTAGCTCCATCAAAATTACGAATGCCATTGGAGATAAAAATGTAATTAAAGTTCCATGATTAATTGATACTCCTAACAGTATTGCAAAAAATCCCAAATACTGTGGATTTCTGCTAATATGAAAGGGACCTGAGGTTATTAATTGTCTGGGATTTTCATATGGTTTTACTGTGGTTTTCTCTCTCTTTAACAAGAAGTCAGCCCAGATGTTTATAACTGCACCGAATAAGATAAATACAAATCCCAAATAAGTGTATGGTGGAAATATTATTTTTTTAATAGGAAAAATAAAATGCAATCCTACGGACAAAAATAATAGAATGAAAAAATAAGTTGGTGGCAAAAATTTACTTTTCATATTCTCATTATTATCATTTTAGAAGTTTTAAATTAATAAGGTGCAGGGGGCAGGATTCGAAATCATATTAATCTTCTGCTAAAACCACAATTCCAGGACCATAGTTTTCTGCTAATTCTGTGGTTTTCTTAACAATTTCTGCTGGTACTTTTCCCAGGTCTCCATATAAACCCATAAAAAATGCACTAACATCTGTTCTAGCATACATTAAATCTGGGTGTATGGTTTCAAAATCTTTTTTTCTTTCTTCCAGTTCTTTTGCAAACGTATTAAACGCTTTGTCACTGTGTTCTTTTGCATATCCAAGAATTGAAAGAGTATCCAATTGCCTTCCTCTATAATTATTAAGAACTGTTCTTGTTCTTTCTGTTTGTTCGAGACTAAATCCTAGTTCTTTCATATAATCTTCAACAACAGATTCATCTAAATCTTCTTGAACTGGAATTTGACCAACGTCTTTAGGTATTATTGGTAATAGATAAACTTTCATACCATCTTGAGCATTAATGTATCTATATTCTAGTCCGTTTTTTTCTTCTGTAATTACAACCATTTTGTCACTAATTCCTAATAGAACAGAAAAGGATTTAAGTGCAGGGGGCAGGATTCGAACCTGCGAACCCACTAAGGGACAAGATCTTGAGTCTTGCGCCTTTGACCAGACTTGGCTACCCCTGCTCTATGAATTGTAAAATTTAGAAGAATATAAAAATAATTGTTAAAGCTTTATTAACTTGCTTTTTCATTATTTTTACATGAAAATGCCATTCAAACTACAAGAAGGGGAAAAAATAATTGAAGATATAAAACCATTACCAGTTCTAAAATGGTATTTCTTCTTACCTGGAGTTATATTTATATTCTTTTTCTTGTTTATATTGGGATTTCCAATACTACTCTTCGGTTTTTTGGGAGTTCCTTTCTTTATTTTCTTCCTATTTCTTATAATAATACTCTATCTAGTTGCTAACAACCAGTATAACTATCAACATTATTGGATAACTGACAAGAGGATTTTATACAGAAGGGGAATTTTAGGATATAAAATAAGTTCTATACCATTCGAAAGAGTATCAGATGTGATAGTATCAAGAACCTTTTTAGAAAGGATTTTTGGATTTGGAAGCGTTCATGTGCAAAGCCTAGCCGGGCAGATAACTTATGGTTCAAGAATGGGAGCAGAAGGCTCTTTACTAGCTGTACCGGATCCAGAAGAATTGCAAAAGCTGATATTCGAATTGATAAAGAAGAAAAGAAAAAGTGAAAAACTAACAATGTAGATTATAAATCTTGTGCTCTTACTGTTGCTCGTCCATTACTCTTGGCTCTTACAGAAGCCTTCTTCAAGATTTCTTCAACTTTCTTATCTAGAGCATCATAAAGATCTCCAGAGGCTCTCATTCCTTTAATTGTAGCCTTTACTTTTGAACGTACAACCAAACTCATCATATCACCTTGTAAATTGATAATTTTTATCATTTTTAAATCTTTTGAAAAACGCCAAAAAACAGGCGTTTTGAAGCAAATTTTTATATATTAAATATAAAGGTGCCCCCAGCGGGATTTGAACCCACATTACAGACTTGCTTCATTCATCTTTATATCATGTCTTTCGAAAATGAATTCGAAAGGCCTGTGTCCTTAACCGGATTAGACGATGGGGGCCTGTTACAAATTGCTATTTATAAAATATATAAATCTTTTGAGTGGGCCTACTCAGAATTGAACTGAGTTCTCCACCGTGTGAGGGTGGTGTCATACCATTAGACTATAGGCCCGATAATTCTATTTGTTGTTTATTAAACTTTAAATCTTTCTAGAATAAAGTTAGAAACATGAAAGCCCTGATACTGGCAGCTGGAATAGGAAAGAGATTAAAACCTTTAACTTTAGAAAAACCAAAACACATGCTTCCTGTTGGAGGAAAACCAATTCTAGAACATATAATACAAGCATTATCAAAAGTTGGAGTTAAGAACATTTTCGTTGTTGTAAATTATAAGAAAAGAATGATAATAGATTACTTTGGTAGTGGTTCAAAGTTTGGTGTTAACATAAATTACCTAACACAAGAGAACCCAGAAGGTGGAACCGGCGATGCTGTTAAAGCTGCTATGGGGAAGATAAATGAAAGCTTTATTCTACTTAACGGTGATGTTCTTTTCGATCATAATATTCTGGGGAAGATGATCGAAAATTATAAAAATTGTGATGGCTTGCTGGTTTGTAAGAAAGTCCCAGACCCAGAAAATTATGGAATTATTGAAGTAGAGGGTGATCAAGTTTTAAAAATAATTGAGAAGCCAAAGAAGCCTAAAACAAACCTATCAAACATTGGCATGTACATAATGCCAGAAGAAATATTCGATGCAATATCAATAACAGGGTTATCTGAAAGGGAAGAAATCGAAATAACTGATTCTATACAAATTTTAATAGACAGGGGGAAAAAGTTCAAATTCTTAGAAACCGATGCCTTTTGGATGGACATAGGAAGAATTTCTGATTATGAAAAGGCAAACCAAATATTCAAGGAAAGGCATTAAAAAATATTTTTTAATGATATCAAAATTCTTTTAACAATACTTAAATAAATAAATTGCCAATTGTTAGGAATGTCCAGTCTTGAAAAAATGTTTCCTGATTGGCCTGAAGTAGATATCTCAAATGTCTTGACCAAATACGGAATAGAACCATATAGGAATAATTTCTCAATATATTATATGAAAGATGACTTGACAGAATTACCAAGACCTAAACCCGATCACATAATTCCGAGTAATGGAAATGGAACAATTGGCACCAACAACAAATGTAATTATGAACATCTAAAGGAAGTTGAAATTGGTAATACATCCTTAAGGTTTGATGCTGTTAGTGTAAATATTAATGGTGAAAAAAAAGGTGTTGGAATATATATGGAAGTGTTGAGGGGTGGGAAAGGAGGAAAGTTTTATTCTCGAGGAACAACATTCCAGAAAAACCCTGAAGAAGGCCTTAGCATAGCGGATTTCTTTTTAAAGTTATAATTGATTTATCATTTTTCTATAAGAAATCGGTGTTTTAGAGCAAAGGCTCTGTTTTAAGGCGCCGAGGGTGGGATTCGAACCCACATGTCCTTTCGGACACTAGCTTAGCAGGCTAGCGCACTACCAGATTATGCGACCTCGGCATACTAAAAAACTTCTTATTAAAGTTTATATAGATAAAACATAATTTATTATTATTAAACTTTGGAGGATTAACATGGTTGTAACAGTAAAAAACATTTCTGATATGTTTGGAAAGGACGTTTTCACGAACAGGGGGGTTTTCTGCGGTAGAATTTCAGATGTTGATATAGATCTTAACAAGTTTAGAATAAAAGCTCTTCAAATAGAGGCCTCTAAAGGTTCCTTTTTAGCTGATATGTTGGGTGGTAAGAAAGGAGTGATAGTACCATATCAGTTAGTTGAGAGTGTAGGAGATGTGGTTATAATCAAACACATTACACCAACAATTCCTCAAGAAGAACCAGTCGAAGAATCAGCATCTATCGAGCCCTTTTAGTTCTTATTATCTCAGCTAAAGTGGAGTAAATTAATTTTCCAGCTATTAAAGTAGGTGTAAGATTTTCTGTTGGAACCAACTCTACAAAATCAACTGCAACCAAATTTTTAGACAAAATTCTTACTACCTTCAAAACTTCTTCAAAAGATAAGCCGTTAGGCTCTGGACAACTAACAGAAGGCATTATAGAAGTGTCCAGAACATCAAAATCAATTGAAAGATAGGTTGGACCTTTTATTTTTTTCAGGTCTTCAAAAGTTGCAATCTTAACCTTTTCATTATTTTTAGCAATGTAATTCCACTCCTTTTTAGAGAAACATCTGACTCCAAACAAGTATGATTTGTATCCCTCTTCGGCTATCTTTCTTGTGACAGAGTTATAATGAAGTTCTCCGGGCTCACAGTCTGGATGGGCATCCAAACTAACAAAATTTCTAGGTTTTATTGCTTTTACTCCAGCAAAGGTTATAGAGTGATCGCCACCAAGGATTATTGGGAATTTATTAGTTAGCCTGTTGCTTATCTCTTTGATCATATCATCATAACTTTCAGGAATAATGTTGCCCAAATCATTTAATCCATGATTCGTTAGGTCAACACCGTTAACAAAGGTTTCTAATTGTGGAAATATTCTTCTTATCTCATCGGGCCCCTTGTGGGCACCTCTTCTAAATCTTTTTCTATCCAAACAAATGCCTAACAATTCAAAATCCATTCTCATATTTTAATTGTGAAGTTTAAAAGATTTATATGTGGCAACTTATTCGTCCTGATGCTGTTAATGTTTTAGATAGTGATGTTGTAAAGAAGGCCTTACCAAATTACATAAAGATTCTAAAAGAGGGAATCAAACCAAAATTTCAAAAAATAAAATTGAAAGAAAAAATTGATGAAGCTTACGAAATCTTAAATTCTTGTGAACTGTGTGAAAGGAAGTGTAAAGTAAACAGNAATAAAGAACTTGGTTTTTGCAAGGTTGGCAACAGGCCTGTAATTTCTTCGGCTTTCATTCACGTCGGTGAAGAACCAATGCTAATTCCATCGTTTACAATATTTTTCATGGGATGCACGTTTCATTGTCAGTTCTGTCAGAATTGGGAAATAAGTCAGTGGAAAGAGAGTGGAAATGTTACAAGTGTTGAACATTTAACAGAGTTGATAAATCAAAACAAAAATTGTAGGAATGTTAACTTCGTTGGAGGAGAGCCGACACCTCACCTACCCTTTGTTTTAGATGCATTGAAAGGTGTTAAAATAAAAATACCTGTTGTTTGGAATTCAAATTTTTATATGAGTTTGAAATCAATGAGCTTATTAAAAAATGTTGTAGATGTTTACTTATCAGACTGGAAATATTGGAGCAATAAGTGTGCATTAAGGTTATCAAAGGTAAAAAATTATCTAGAGATTGTAAAAAGAAACCATGATATGGCTTTTAAAGATTCTGAGATGATTATAAGGCATTTGATTATGCCCAATCATTTTGAATGTTGCACTAAACCTATTTTAAATTATATAGCAGAAAATTATGGTGACAAAGTTATAGTTAACCTTATGGCGCAATACAGACCAGAATATAAGGCTGAAAAATATGAGGATATTTCAAGGTCTCCTAATAAAGGGGAATTGGAAAAATCATGGAAATTGGCAGAAGAACTTGGTCTAGCATGGATACGATAATCAAATAATTTAAATACAAGAATTCATTTATTAAGTGATACGATGGTTTTATTTTTCCGAAAGAAAAAGAAAAAAAGAAGTAAAGTCAAGAGAAGGGGGGTTTCTAAAAAGAAAAAGACTAAACAAGTTAAAGGAAAGGTTGTAAAAGCTAAGAGAAAATTGAAAAGAGCCAAGAAAATAAAAATGAAAGTAACAAAGAGGGTTCCTAAATCAAAGGCTAAAGAGAAAAAGATTAGAGAGGTTAAGAAAGTAACAAAATTAGAATTTAACAAAATGGATGATGAAAAGGCTTATGCTTTATTGAAGAGGTATAGAGTATCAGTAGTTCCATATACCTTTTGTAAAGACAAAAAGAAACTCTCTTCAGAAGTTAATAAAATTGGTTTTCCATTAGTAATGAAAGTTTCTGGAGGCATTATTCATAAAACAGAGGTAAAGGGTGTAAGACTTAATATAGAAAATAAAGAAGATGCTGTAAAAACCTTTAATGAATTGATGAAAATAAAGGGTTGTGAAAAAGTTCTGATTCAAAAAATGGTAAAAGATGGTTACGAATTAATAGTTGGTGCAAAACGTGATCCTCATTTTAATAGTATAGTTGTTTTAGGTGCTGGTGGAATATTTACAGAATTAATGAAAGATGTTAGTTTCAGGGTTACGCCCTTAAGCAAATTTGATGCAGAACAAATGCTAAATGAAGTTAAGTTTTCAGAAATAATTTTGAAGGGTTTTAGAGGTAAAAAACCTGCAGATAAAGATTCAATTATTGAAACTTTGTTAACTGTTTCTAGAATTATTGAGAAAAATAAAAACATAAAAGAGTTAGACATAAATCCATTGTTTGTAACATCAAAAAAATCTTTTGCGGCCGATGTTAGAATTATTTTAGAATAATTTTTTCTAAAAATTTTTTTACGATAAATATAAATATTAATTGTATAAAAAATTAATTAGTTACAATTAATTTTTTTAAAAAAAATTGTAACAAAACAAAAAATAAAAGTGGTGAAATAAAAATGGCAAGGCGAAGAAAAGCAAAGAAAAAAACAAAGAAAAAATCAACAAGAAAAAGGAAACGATAGAAATAAAATATTTTTGGGGTCCTTTGACCCCAAATTCTTTTAAAATTAAAACAAAAGGTTGGGGTGCCAAATAAAATCTTCAGTATCTATTACTAATTCTGTTTCGATGTGTTCTCCACATATTTCACAAGAAACTTCACAATCATTTAAAGAAATTTTATGATCAGTGTTACAATTTGGACATTGAACTGTTTTATTAACTTTAATCATTTCGTCATCAAAAAAAGTAGCTTTCATAATAAGAAATCAAAAACAAAAGTATTTATTTATTTTCAAATTTTTATAAAAGAAAAAATAAAGCCTTTCAAACAGTTTAAGCTTCAATAAATTTATTTTTTATTAAAGAATTATCAATCAAAAAAATCAGTTTCAGAATTTTTTATTTCATTTTAAGCAAAAGAAACAAACTTGTTAAAACCTACTAATTTTTTATATGTTAGCTTCAAATTATGTTTAGGTGAAATATGGTAGAAAAAGTCTTTGTGGGAAATGTAACTCATTTTTATCCAAAAATATCAGTTGCCGTAATTGAACTTGAAGGTACATTGAAAGTTGGGGACAAGATATTGGTAGAAAGAGTATCAGGAGCTTTTGAACAAACAGTTGAAAGTATGCAGATTGAACATGAGAATGTAAAGGTAGCAGAAAAGGGTCAAGCAATAGGGTTAAAAGTTGTTGAAAAAACCAGAGAAGGCGCCAAAGTTTTCAAAGTAGTAGAATAACAATAAATACAATAGTGTCTATATAATAGTTCATGTCTTTGGAAAAGTTCTTTAGCCCTAGCTCAATAGCTGTTATAGGAGCTAGCAGAGAACCTGGAAAGTTAGGCAATGTAATTCTAGAGAACATTAAATACTCCTTTAAAGAAAGAATATACCCTATAAATCCTTATACAACTGAAATATTAGGTTTAAAGACTTATTCATCTGTTTTAGAAATTGAAGAGCCTATTGATCTAGCTATAATAGTGGTTCCAGCAGAAATAGTAGAAAACGTAGTAAAGGAGTGTATTAAAAAGAAAATTAAGGCCGCTGTAATAATATCTTCTGGTTTTTCCGAGATTGGAGAAAAAGAAAGAGAATTAGCGATTAAAAAGCTTTGTAAAAGCAAGAAAATACGTATTATTGGACCAAACTGTATAGGGGTGTATAAAAAAGGATTAGATATGTTATTTTTTCCAAAAAATCGTATAAAAAGGCCTCCAGAGGGTTCAATTTCATTTTTAACACAATCTGGAGCTTTTGGTTCTATTTTATTAGATATATTAGCTCATAATGGTGTTGGTGTATCTAAATTTATATCCTTTGGCAACAAAGTAGATGTAGACGAGATAGACCTTTTCAAATATTTAGAAGATGATTTAACAACCAGATGTATTGCTTTTTATCTAGAATCTGTTACTGATGGCAAAGAGTTCATCAAAGCTGCTAAAAATGTAACCAAGAAAAAACCTGTTGTAGTTTTTAAAGCAGGTAAAACTAAAGAGGGAACAGAGGCAGTTGCATCACATACAGGATCAATGGCAGGGTCAGCAGAAGTCTATTCTGCTGCCTTTAAACAAGCTGGAATAATAGAAGCTAAAGACTCAGAAGAATTGTTTGATTTTGCCAAAGCTCTAGCAAAGCAACCTGTTCTAAAGGATAACAAAATAGCTATTGTAACAGATGGTGGGGGTTTTGGAATAGCTGCAACTGATGCTGCCATAGAATGTGGTCTCGAACTTCCTCCTTTGTCAACAGAGTCAGTAAAGGCACTTAAAAAATTCTTACCTCCTTATGCGATAACAAACAATCCAATAGATTTAACTGGGGATGCCGATGCTGAAAGATATGAAAAGGCTTTGAAGATTGTTTTGAACGATAAAAATATTTCAGGTGTTGTTTGTATTGCATTACTACAAATACCTACTCTTGATGATGAAATAATTGATGTGTTAAGGGACTCCAAAATGTTTGGAAAACCGATAACTGTATGCTCTGCTGGAGGAAATTACGTATTAGAAAGAAATAAGAGGTTAGAGAAAGTTGGTATTCCTGTGTTTCCTTCACCAGAGAGGGCTGTCAAAGCGATGTTAGTTCTTTATGAATATGGAAATATCTTAAAAAGGAAGAATTAATATTCTTCTTCTTAGGTTATATTTATGCTTTGGGTTGTATTTGCATTGTTATCACGGTAAGACCTTTTATAGTTTTCATAATAACTATAATTCTTAGCCTATTTCTTCCTCATATTTTGGAAGAACAAATAGACAGAAAAAAAATTAGCAATAAAGATTTTTTCCATTGCTTTGATAATAATGGGTACAATGTTTACTGTTTTTTAATTTACCACTAATGTTGGTAAGACATCGATTTACCACAATTTCTTCTAAGAATCTTCATGAACAAAAAAATCTTACTAGTAGTTGGTTTATTATCATTGGCCATAATTGGGGCTGCAACTCTTTCCAGTTACGGATCAGTGACAGGATATGCAACAGTTGAAAAAAGCATAGTAATTGACATAATGGGAACATCTAATGACGAGGTTTATAATCTAAAACAGGTTTATCAAGGCGAAACTATTTACTCTCCTGAAATAAAACTAAAAAATCAAATAGATGAAAGTATAGATGTTAACATTGTTTGGGAAATATTGCAAGAAAGTGTTGGAAATGAAAACGATGTGGAAATTTCAATAGTGGATGAGACAAAAAACGTTACCTTAACCAACCCCATAACAGTTCCTGCAGAAGATCTTAGATTTTATGTCAAACATTATTTTAAACCTGTTGCAGAGCTAGGCAATTACAGCTTTAAATTAGATGTACTTCCAGTTTAGATTTTAAAGTCTTTTGTTTTGTAGGCCCTACAGAAATATCTAAATGTACATGGATATGAATCACATTGGGGATTTATGGGCTTACATATTTCTCTACCAAAACTTATAAGAGTGTAATTAATTAAATACCATTTGTTCTTTGGAAAAATGCTCTCAAGTTTTTCTCTCACTTCTTCAACATTAGCTTTTTTATCAACTAATCCTAATCTCTTCGGAATTCTGTTACAGTGTGTGTCTATAGCTATAATTGGTTTATTGAAACCATACATAAGAACAATAGCACTTGTTTTATATCCAATACCAGGTATAGCCATTAATTCTTCTCTATTAGAAGGAACCTTTCCATTATATTTCTCAAGAATTATTTTAGATGTTTCTTTTATTCTTTTAGCTTTTTGTCTATAAGGACCAGATACCCTTATTAATTTTTGCAATTTCTTCATTGGAAGTTTTAAAATCTTTTCTGGGGTGTCAGCAACAGCAAAAAGTTGTTCAGCAGCCTTCCAAGAATTTTCACCTCTTGTTCTCTGAGATAAAACAGTCTCTATTAACAGTTTAAAAATATCTCTGTTTCTTAAATGAGATCTTTCTACGTCTTTTCCATACCTTTTTTCTAGGAAATTTAGAATCTTTTCAGCCTTTTTCATAATATTACTTTGTTCTAATTTTTTAATACAAAAGATATTTAAATCTGAGTTACTATTATTTGTTTACTATGAGGACCGAGTTACATATGCGACTCAAGTTGTGGTATTTTATTCTAGTGTAATTCATCGTCCTCACTCTTTAAATTCCCCTTCTGGGTGATTCTATGTTCCTAAGAAAAGAGTGTTCTAAATGTGTTATAGAAATAAAAGATTTCGCTAATCGTAGATTGAACGAAAAAGAAAAAATAATTCTAGAAGAGGCTGCTAAAAACAACACCAACGTAACAAAATTAGTGTCTCATATCTCTAAGGCTCATGGGTTTTCTAAGACTAGTGTTTGGTATAATTTGAAAAAACTAAAGGAAGATGGTTTATTGATATTCGGTGATTGNGATAAAAAAGGAATTAATGTTAAATTGACGCTACTTGGTTCAATAATTCAAAATAATGGGAGGTGTAAAAAATGTCCATGAATACAGAACCTGGTCCTGGTCCAGGACCAATAAAAAGGGAAACTGATCCGATTAGAATTGCCCAAGGCGAGCTTATGTTACGTGGGTATTCACAGCCGGAGAAGAATGAAATAAAATATTGCGGGAGGGTGTAAAAATGAGTTTAGAAAGAATACTAAAGGTTAGAATTCCAGACGACAATCCAAACATCCATCACTTCAGTGATCCTAGTATTTATTCAGGAATTCGTCGTGGAGAAAAAATAAAACAAACTATAGTTGGTGCAAAGAAAAGTGAAGTTTCATATAAGGTGAGATAAAAATGGAGGCAGAGACGGGCAAAACTGTAATTAGATATGTAATAACGGAGATGAGAAATGATATTGGCCTTCGCTCAATAACTGGAAGGCCATGGAATGACAAGGAGTATAAAGATAGCAATATTTTGAAGGAGGATGAAAAAATGAATGAAAAAAACATATGTCCAATAGAAGCGGGTGCACATCCAAGTGAAGTAAGAGAAGCAGCAATACTCGGAGAGTCATTAGATTACCGAGTAGAAAATAACAAGAAAACACATGATGTAGAAGGGATTAGAACGTTTACACCGGGTTTAAATTATAAAATAGCTTGTGAGGGTTAGTGATGAAAATGGGACCAAAGCCTAAACATATATTAGAGGTTGTGAACTTTCTAGAAAAAATAGATATACATGACTTTGAAAGTTCTGAAATGTATAATAGATTTAAGCAGGATTTAAGAGAAAACAATGTCATGACACCTAGGTATATACCAAACTCACCTGGACTAATTACAAATTATCTGAGAAATGTAACTAGAGTTTTAGAAAATTATTTTAGTCCAAGTGTTTTACCAAAACCATGCAAAGCATATTTGTAAAAAATTGGAATCGTAAAAAAATAAAGGGTTTAAAATGGGTGAAGAAAAATTTGAAGAGCTAGAAGCTTTTTGCATAGCCATGGAAGGATTGCCAGAAATTTATATAGAAATTTTAAAAAACACCATGGAGATGTAATGCGGGTTAAATATAAAAAACTAAATATTGTTTTTGTCTAATTTCTTTCCTACATTTTAGTTAATGAGTATTCAGAAGAACCTAAATCTATCTTTTCTCCTGTCCTTACTTGATCTAAAGGATCAACTTGATGTATGTCTTGAAAAGTTCTACCCATTTTCCTTTCTATCAAATCTATAGAAGCCTGATCTATTGCTAGCATGTCACCTGAAACTAAAATTCCAACATCATCACAAATTATGGGTAAGGCGTTGGTTGCACAATCACAGTTTTTTGTTATCTTAAGCAAGACATTGATATAGAGTATTTCTTTCATGTGTTTCGTTGCGGCCTTTGCAGCATAGGCTAACATATGGTTTAAACTTTCCTCTTTATAGTCAAGTGCTTTTTGAGGACAATTCTTTATGCATTCTCCACACCCA
>JGI2171J19970_10000063_pt1 | contig 40568 bp, 29 predicted proteins | sample DeeMarSWOR324_28_FD_19970 | JGI IMG/M metagenome (IMG submission 19970) | reverse complement strand
AGCCGCCCTGCTCGTTGCTGACCGGGGAACGGCCGGCCATCTTGAATGCAAGCTCCGGACATCTTCAGCACCTCGCGATCAGCCCACCCAGGAGGGGTCATGAGAAACGCCAACCAGCAGCGGCTTGCCGAGCTGCGTGAGGTGTTGACGGCAAGGCCGCGCGTCTCGCTCGCCAGCTTGCCGACGCCGCTGGAACCCTGCCCGGGCCTCACCCGTGAGCTCGCCGGACCTCAGATCTGGGTGAAGCGCGACGATCTCACCGGGCTCGCCACGGGTGGCAACAAGACTCGCATGTTCGAGTATGTGCTCGGCCAGGCAATCGAGGAGGGCGCGGACACGGTGGTGGCAGGTGCTGCGGTCCAGTCGAACTACTGCCGCCAGCTGGCGGCCGCGTGCGCGAAGCTCGGCCTGGAATGTCACCTGCTGCTCCGCAAAGTCCGTGGCGAAAAGGACGATGAGATCCAGGGTGGACTGCTGCTCGACTTGCTGGTGGGCGCGAAGGTCGAGATGCTGGAAGGAATCGATTGGGTGGAGCACGGCGAGATCATCCGACAGCGCGCGCGGCAACTCGAAGCGCAAGGGAAGAGAGTGCACATCGGACGCGTCGGTGACGAGTCACGGCTAGGTCGGTATGCCGTCGCGTATGCAGACGCGTTCGTCGAGCTGATTGAGCAAGCCGAGGAACTCGAGCTGACGATCGATGAGATCTGGATGAGCTCGTCGGACGCCACGCAGGCCGGTCTTGCGATAGCGGCGAAGCACTGCGAGTCGCCTGTCCGCCTCGTAGGCCTGCCGGCCGTTCCCCAGCCGATCGCACCGGGCTGGACCTTTGCCGAATGCATCTCCGCGTTCGGGAACGAGTGCGCGGAGATCCTCGGCCTGTCGACCCGCCTGCTGCCAGGCGACATCACCAGCATCGTCGACTACGTCGGTCCCGGCTACGGGATGCTCACCGACGCGGCACGCGACGCCATGCGACTCGCCGGCCGCTGTGATGGGCTGCTGCTCGACCCCGTCTACACATCGAAAGCCATGGCAGGCCTGGTCGATCACGTTCGACGTGGCTTGATCGCAGCGGACCGCACGATCGTCTTCCTGCACACCGGCGGACTGCCGGCGCTGTTCGCGTACGGCGATTCGCTCGGGCTAGAGGAACTGCTCTAAGGAAGGACGCGCCGGCGAGCTGCACTGCTACGTCACAGTCGTCCGCGCCGCCCCTCCCTCAAACGATCCCTACGTAGTAGAATCCATAGCCGTATGCCGAATCAGACGCCGTCCGCAGAGCCACGTGTCAAGCAGGGTGCGTGCATTGTCCTGTTCGCCTTCGACGTGGCTCCGCATATCGACCTGCAGGGTTGTGAGCAGCGCGTCGTCGCTGCCACGCACAGGCAGAAGATCACGAAGAGACGTCGTGCCCTGGAGTACTTTGAGTACCGCCCCGCACCTCTCGTCATCTCACTCAACGCGAATCCAATCCGCATCGGGCGCCGTCAGAGCCAGGCGAGTGCAGATGTGGTGATCTATGATTTCGGCGCGGTCACTACTACATATACGATTCCCTTCGCGGGTTCACTCCTCGAGCTCATCACGCTGAGCGGCGAGATCTATGGTAGCGAGGATCTCCCGAGAGAGGCTCGGCAGCTGGTTGCCGATTTGCTCGGTGTCCTGCAAGACGGTACGAGGGAGCTAGCCATCGCCGACATCGTTGAAGATTACGTAATCTTCCACATCGAGGAGTTCGAGAACGGCCTGACGCCCAACGACCTCTCGACACTCCACGCGAATCAGGTGGCCCAAATCATCCGCTCCGAAGCCGAAGCGCTCTCCGAGCAAGAGGTGCGCGACGCCGTCGCCCTGAGGATCGCGTTTGGGAAATCGGACGTGGCGATCCTCGACTGGAATGCCGCCCTATTGTACGGACGCGATGTGGACGACCTCCGCACCGTAATCGAGTTCGCGAACGTGCAGTTGCTGGAGATGCGGTTCCTGGATCGTCAGCTGGACACGGCACTGGAGGAGTCGTACGCTATCGTGTCACAGCAGGGAGGGATCTGGAGAAGGCCGCTGCGCTCTTACCGGCGCGACATGAGGAAGATCGCCGGGCTACAGGTCGATGGCGCCATTCTGTTCGAGCGGGTCTCTAACGCGCTCAAGGTATTCGGTGAGGAATACTTGAGCCGTGTCTACGGACTGACTGCCGAACGACTCCATCTAGCAGCATGGGACGCGTCAGCTCTGCGCAAGCTGCGCACCCTCGAGAGCATATATGAGAAGCTGACCGATGAGTCCTCCGCGCGCCGCCTAGAGATCCTCGAATGGATCATTGTTCTCCTCATAGCCATCTCTATCGCCCTCCCCCTCCTGACATAACGTCGCGTCTCGCACAGTCTACGCCGTTGTCGCCGCACTCGTTGCCAGCTGCCGGCCAAGATGCCATCATCGCCACTCAGCCTCATTATGGGGGGCCAGCTATGACAATCTGGTATGAGGACGACGCGTTCTGGCGAACCTGCGTGGGCCATCTGCTCCGCGACCGCTTGGACCGGGCGCCGGAGGAGGTGGAGCGAATCATCGGACTGGTAGGCATCGATCCTCCCGGGAGTGTGCTCGATCTCTGTTGTGGAATCGGCAGACACGCTCTCGAGTTGGCGCGGCGCGGCTTCCGGGTCACTGGCGTCGACAGGACGCGGGAGTTCCTGACCGAGGCTCGCGCTCAAGCGAAAGCCGAAGGTCTCGCTGTGGAGTTCGTGGAGGACGACATGCGACGCTTCTGCCGGCCCGCTGAATACGACCTGGCCGTAAATCTACTGACTTCGTTCGGTTACTTCGAAAATCCCGAAGATGATCGCCGCGTTGCCGAGAACCTGTATGATTCGCTGAAACAGGGCGCTGCCGTGGTCCTCGACCTGATGGGTAAGGAGAATCTGGCACGCGTCTTCACGCCACGGGAGTGGCATGACAAGGACGGAGAGATCTGGCTCTATGAGCGGCGAGTCACGGACTCGTGGTCGTGGCTGGAAAGCCGCTGGATCCTCATAAAGGACGGGGAGAAGACAGAGTTCAGATTGGCGCATCGGCTCTACTCGGCGGTCGAGCTGTCGCGTCTTCTGAAGGAATGTGGATTCGCCTCGGTAGATGCCTTCGGCGATCTGGCGGGTGCGCCATACGATCACCAGGCTGCCCGGATGGTGATAGTCGCCCGGAAGTGAAGCTCGGCAGACCCCCTTAGGGTCTTCGGTACTCGCCCGGTGTCCGGTTCCGAGACAGGTGTGTCCGCATCCGCACGGCCGCAGCGCCGGCAGGCGCGGCCCGACAGGCGCCGCAGGCGGTCCTATCCCATAGGATCTCGACGCGTATTATCATGGAGAGGTTTCAGCCAGCCCGGCACAACGCTTGCCCCGGTGGGTAAGACGCTGTCACACGAATCCGCGGAACCCGGTGCAGACCTCGCAAGGGTCCGGTCTGCCGAGGGTGAGCGACAGCTGAGAGTCAGCGGCGATGATCACGTTGCGGAACATCGAGAAGTGCTACGAGACCCGTGCCGGTAGGACGTTCGTCCTTCGCCAGATCAACATGGACGTCAGGAAAGGGGAGTTGCTGACGATCATGGGGCCGTCGGGCGCGGGCAAGACGACTCTGTTGAATATCATCGGGATGCTCGATGGCGATTTCTCAGGCGAGTACTATCTGGACGGCCACGCCGTGCATGATATATCGCCAAAGGACCGTAAGACGCTGGGCAGGGACTATGTCGGTTTCATCTTCCAGCACTTCCATCTGCTGGATGACCTGACGGTGGCGGAGAACCTCGACATCCCGCTCTCCTATCGGAACGTAAAGCGCTCGGAACGGCAGGCTCTCGTCGCTGACATCCTGGACCGTTTCCAGATCGTGGCGAAGAAGGACCTGTTCCCGAGTCAGCTGTCAGGGGGGCAGCAGCAGCTTGTGGCGGTGGCCAGGGCTGTGGTTTCAGAGCCCAAGTTGATCCTTGCCGACGAGCCGACAGGTGCCCTGCACTCTACTCAGGGCCAGATGATCATGGATCTGCTGAAGGAGCTCAACGAGCAGGGCGCCACGATCATCCAGGTGACACACAACGAGAGGTGGGCGGCCTACGGCAATCGGATCATCAACCTCCTCGACGGCTGGATGGTGAAGACCTAGCGACCATCGAAACGACTATACGCACTCACTCCTAGTCGCGCTCCAGCACACGGACCTTAACACGGGAAGAGTACTCTTCCGACCGGTTGACCTTGTGCACGGCGCTCTCGTAGTCCTCCTCCGTCGCGTGATAGATGTCCACGAAGCGCTGCGGGTTCCGGTCGATCACAGGGAACCAGGTGCTTTGAACCTGCACCATGATCCTGTGGCCCTGCTTGAACGTATGGCACTTGTCTCCCAGGTCGAAAGAGATCTCCGTCACCTGGTTCGCTACCAGCGGCTCGGGGTCCGCGAAGCTGTTCCGGTACTTCGCCCTGAACACTTCGCCGGCCAGCATCATCTGGAAGCCGCCCATCCGCATGCCGGAGTCAGCGCCTCGCTCGGATGTCGTGTCCGGGTACACGTCGATCAGCTTGACGATCCAGTCCGCATCGGTTCCGGTCGTGGACACGAACAGGTCGGCGATAATCGGGCCGGCAATCGTGACATCCTCGGTAAGAACATCGGACTTATAGACGAGGACGTCCGGCCTGTGTGCCGCGAAGCGCTGATCTTCGACCATCCAAAGATGGCCCTGCCTGGTGCCAAGCTCCGCCGACCACGGTACCGGCTTGTCCGGGTCGCTGATGTAGGAATCGTAGGCTTCCTCTCTGCCGCCGGACGGAGGGTCGAACGAAAGTCCGCCATCGGCGTGGAAGTATAAGGACCTCTCGCTTGCCTCCTGCGGCGGCCAATCACTGTAGGACTCCCACTCGTTCGAACCTGTCTCGAAGACCAGGGCTTCGGGGAGATCCATCGTTCCGCTGTCTTTGAGGTAGTAGTTGAAGAACGGCAACTCGACGTTCTCCCGGAAGTAGACGCCCGTCTTCTGCTCGAAGTTGATCTCACCCAGTGCGTCGCCGTCCATCGACGCCCAGCCACCGTGTAGCCACGGCCCGATGACGATCGTGCTCTTATTGTCGTGGTTCTTCTCCTCGAGCGTATAGTAGATGTTCAGCGGCCCGCGGAAGTCCTCCGCATCGAACCAGCCGGCGACATGAAGGACCGCATGGTCGATGTTCTCCAGGTGCGGCAGAACGTTCTGCTGTCTCCAATAGTCGTCGTAGTCGCCGTGCTCCATGTACTCGTTCCAGGTCGGCACCGTACCGTGGAAGTACTTCCTGTCAACGTTCGGCAGCGGCCCGAGATCGAGGAAGAACTGGTACCCATCGGGGCTCCCGTAGTCGAACCGCCCAGCCCCAGTCGTGGAGGGGCCGGTTCTCGTCCGAGCACTACGAGCCAGCCAATCGAAGGTATACATCAGGCGGAAAGCACCGTTGTGGTGGAAGTCGTCCCCGATCCACATGTCGGCGGGTGAGGCCTGCGGCGAAGAGGCCACGAGCGCCGGATGGGCATCGATCATGCCCATCACCGTCTGGAATCCGGGATAGGAGATGCCGTACTGCCCAACTCTCCCGTTATGATTCGGGATGTTCTGCAACAGCCACTCGATGGTATCGTACGTGTCGCTGCTCTCGTCGGTGTCCTGAGGGGTTCGTTTGTGCGGTTTGTGAGGCCTCATCACCACGAACTCGCCTTCCGACTGGTACTGACCGCGTACGTCCTGTTCGACGAAGATGAAGCCCTCTCTCGCGTAGAGGTCGTTCGGACCCACCCGGCTGCGGAAGTAGGTCGGCCCGTAGTAGCCAACCGAATACGGCGTGCGCCTGAGCAGGATGGGGTAGGTCCGGCTACGGTCTTTGGGGATGTAGACCTGCGTGTATAGCCTCACGCCATCCCGCATCGGGATGTGGTACTCGTGCTTCGTGTAGTGCTGCAGGAGGTAGATGTACCTGACACCGGTCAGATTGTCGGGGTTCAACTCGACGGACCTCTCGTAGTTATCGATTGCCTGGTCGATGTCCCCGTGGATCATGTAGGCTTCGCCCAGACTGTCGTACGTGTTGAAGGCGTCAGGATACGCCAGGACGTTGAGCTTGAGCAGCTCGATAGCCTCTTCTACTCGACCCCCATACAGATACCGTAGGCCGAGACTGTTCATCGGGTATTCAGCGAAGATGACGGCATCAGGGTTCTGCCGCCGCACGTTGTGGAAGACCTCGACCGCGCTCGCCACACCTTGCGTGCGTACGATCTCGAAGAACTCCTCTTGCGTCGGTATCTCCTGGGCGATCGCATCCAGTGAGAAGAGGACTCCGTAGAGGAGGACGATGAGGCTAAGTCGGTGAGCTTTCATCTGGTACTTCCTCCGTCTTGATAACGAGAGATCCATTGCAGGCAAACGTTGGCCGAGAGCGCGTTATGCCGCCTGCGGCATCCAGGTTCGCTCTGGATCAGCTCGCTTTAGGACGAGCGGCGCTTCCGCTTCTGCTCCACGCGGTAGACCGGCTTCACGCCGTACTCCGCCGCCGCCCATAATCCGAGGATGATGCCGATGGCCGCGATCGCCCGCTTCTCATCGTCGGCGGGGATCACGAGCCCGTAGGTGTCGGCGACAAGATGCATCTGCTCAAGCACCTTCCTCGCGGCGGGTTGCTCGATGTCGCCGTGCCAGAAGTCGAGCTGGTCGAGGATCATTGCCTCATGCCGCCGCAGGAACTCGCCGAGTGAGATGACCTTCTCGCTGAGCGGCGTGCGCGGCCTGCAGAGGGCGAGCAAGTCTTCGACGTAGACGTCCCAGAGCCGCATGAACTCGCGATTCGACCTGCGGCGCAAGTAGCGCGCCCGCTCCAGCGAGAACTTCGCCCGTGTCCGGGTGCGGCCTCGGGGAACCAGCGGATGCAAGTCGTAGATCGTGTAGACCGTCTCCTCGTCGTACTCGTCGGGCTCGTGGCAGACCCACTGGCTCTTGAACTGGGGCCAGGAGGCGATGACGAGCACCGCCGGATCCCGACTATCGAGGAGGATGAACCGGCCCTTCTCCTCCTTCACGACCGTCACCCAATGGCTCCACTCCTGAACGCAGACCAGGCAAGGGATGCCCTTGCGCAGATAACGCACCAGCTTCCGGCGCGCCTTCCCCGGGTCCAGCCTGCGGATCATCAGGAGATCGCAGTCGAAGCGGCGGGCGGCCCTGGCGAGCTGGCCGTCGTCGGTGCCGTGCCAGGTTGCCCCGGCGGCCCTCGAGATCTCCCGTTCGGGAACCAGAATCCCGTGGACCAGGAGCGCGTGCTTGAGCGCGAAGGGCCCACACTGCCAGCGATTGGGTTGCGGATAGATTCCCATAGGGGCGTCTCTCTCCTCGCAGGGCAACTTAGTATATTTCTGGCGGTTGCCAACACTGGGATGAGGCGGAGGAGCGTTTGAGCACGGCGATGGAACAACCTACAGAGCGCAAGAAGTCGGTCATCGTCCTCTACAACCATGTCGGCGAAGACTGGTACGAGAAGCTCAAAGACGTGGACCCTGCGAAGCTGGGGTTCGAGCCGGAGTACCCGATCCACGTCTCGACACTAAAGGAGGAGTACGACGATATCGTGCGCGCGCTGCGGCGGGTGGGATACCGGGCGCGCGCCGTCAACCTGGAGGAGGACCTCAAGAAGCTGGAGCGGGTGCTCAAGCGCAGCCGCCCCGACGTCATCTTCAACCTGGTCGAGCATTTCCATGACGACGCCGATCTCGAGCCTGCGATCGCGGCGATGTTCGACCTCTACCGAATCCCGTACACGGGCGCGCCAGCGTTCGGTCTGTCGCTGTGCCAAAGGAAGGGGCTCACCAAGCATGTCCTGCAGGACAACGGGGTCGCGACGCCGCGCTTCAAGATGCTTCACGGGCCGACGGTACCGAAGCGGCTCGGCCTGGGCTTCCCGCTCATCGTGAAGCCGTCATGGGAAGATGCGAGCTACGGCGTGGAGAAGGGCTCCGTGGTCCGCGATCGCGAGCAGCTCGCCGAGCGGCTCAAACACGTGTACGAAGATTTCGGGGTGCCGATCCTGGTCGAGGAGTTCATCGAGGGACGGGAGCTGCACGTCTCGGTATGGGGCAACGACCCGCCGGAGGTGCTTCCGCCCATCGAGTTCGACTTCTCCGACTTGCCGCCCGATCACCCGCCCATCATCAGCTACGCGGCGAAATGGAACCCGCTGGAGGAGGTCTACCATCGTGTGCATGCGATCTGCCCGGCGTCCCTCCCCAAGCGGTTGTTCCAGAAGGTCGAGAAAGTGGCCATCCAGGCGTATCGGATCACCCGCTGCCGGGATTACGCGCGCATCGACATTCGCCTCAAGGACAACAAGCCGTACGTGCTGGAGGTGAACCCGAACCCGGACATTACAGAAGGCGTCTCGTTCATGGATTCGGCAGAGCAAGCGGGCTACTCATTCGAGCAGGCCCTGGCGAAGATCGTGGGATTCGCGCTGGAGCGCGAGCCGTCGCCGCAGCCGGCTCCGGAGCCGAAGCCTGATCTACCAGACCTCGACTCCGGGATCCTGATCGTCCCTCCGGAATGCTGACGGGTACACTGGCGGCGAACTCGAGGTCTCATCGTCTAGCGTTGCGCTTGTGCGACCAGTTACCACCATGAGCGAACTGTCACGTTGACAGCGCGATTCTCAAACACGCAGATACAGCGCGATCCGCACCTGCAGTAACAGGAGACCCAGGCACTCTAAAGATCCCGAGGTGGAATGGCGAAGCCGACGCATCCAGCACCCTTAGCAGCTCGTCCGAGTCACAAAGAACGTATCATCGCGCTCTTTGCACTGGCAGCGATCGCATTCCATCTGATTCTCCGTTTCGCGGTGAAGCCGACCGGGGGCCTGGTCAGTATTCCGCTGCATGAGCTGCCATTGATCGCCGCTCTGCTGTTCGGCGGCGCGCCCCTGGTTTTCGACCTCCTGATCAGGTTGTTCCGGCGCGAGTTTGGTTCCGATCTGCTGGCCGGGATCTCGATCGTGACGGCGGTTCTCCTCGGCGAGTACCTCGCCGGCTCGCTCGTCGTCCTCATGCTCTCGGGGGGAGAGGCGCTGGAAGCTTATGCCGTGCGCAGTGCGTCTTCGGTGCTCGAGGCGCTGGCCAAGCGTATGCCCTCGATCGCCCATCGCAAACGTGACGGTGACGTCAGCGATGTGGTGCTCGAGGACGTACGCATCGGCGACACCCTAGTTGTCTTCCCGCACGAGATCTGCCCGGTCGACGGCAAGGTGATCGACGGGCACGGCGTGATGGACGAGTCGTATCTTACCGGCGAACCGTACATCATGTCGAAATCGCCCGGGTCAGAGGTGCTATCCGGCGCGATCAACGGCGATACCGCTCTGACCATCCGTGCCACGAAGCTGGCGGTCGACTCCCGCTACGCCAAGATCATGCAGGTCATGCACGAGTCGGAGCAGAGCCGGCCCCGGCTGCGACGGCTCGGCGACCAGCTCGGTGCGTACTTCACGCCGCTGGCGGTAACGATCGCCCTGATCGCCTGGGGTGCGAGCGGCGAGTCGCTTCGCTTCCTGGCGGTCCTGGTAGTCGCGACGCCGTGTCCGCTGCTAATCGCGATTCCCGTCGCCATTATCGGATCGATATCGCTAGCGGCGCGCCATAGCATCATCGTGAGAAATCCGGCAGTGCTCGAGCAGATCGACACCTGCCGCACCGCGATCTTCGACAAGACCGGAACTCTGACCTACGGCCGGCCCAAGCTGACGGAGATCATCACGGCCGGCGGTTTCGCCGACTCTGATCTGCTCGCGCTCGTCGCCAGCCTCGAGCGCTACTCGAAACATCCGCTCGCCGGCGCGATCCTCGACGCCGCCCGCGAGGCCGGGTTGCCGCTGGTCGATGCCGTCGAGATCAGTGAGCGCCCGGGCGACGCTCTGCGCGGAACGATCGACGGGAGGCGCGTCGAGGTCACAAGCCGCAAGGAACTCATCGCGCAACGCCCCGCTGCCAACGCGGCTCTGCCCCCGTTGGCCGGTGGCCTGGAGTGCGTGATTCTGATCGACGGTCGCTACGCCGCGACCTTCAGGTTCCGTGATGAAGTGCGGACCGAAGGCGTGTCGTTCATCACTCACCTGAAGCCCAAACACCAGTTGGACCGCGTCATGCTGGTATCGGGCGACCGGGAGTCAGAAGTCCGTTATCTGGCAGATCAGGTGGGCATCGAGGAAGTGTACTTCGGCCAGAGTCCCGAGCAGAAGCTCGAGCTGGTCCGGCGTGAAACGGAGCGGGCCAAGACCATCTTCCTCGGCGATGGCATTAACGACGCCCCTGCGATGACCGCAGCGACGGTAGGAATTGCGTTCGGGTCGCACAGCGACATCACGGCTGAAGCTGCAGGCGCAGTGATCATGGACAGCACGCTGCACAGGGTAGATGAGTTCCTGCACATCAGCCGCCGCATGCGGTCCATCGCCCTGCAGAGCGCCGTGGGCGGCTTGGCGTTGAGCGCAATCGGCATGCTGTTCGCCGCCTTCGGCTACTTGCCCCCGGTTGCCGGCGCGATTGCACAGGAGATCATCGACGTCGTCGTGGTGATGAACGCTCTGCGCGTGGCGATACCCCCGGCGAAGCTCTCAGACTATCACGCCATCCCCGTCAAGCCTGGCCCGTGACTGCTAGAAGACGGAACACCCGACCGCTCGCGACTGGACGAGCCCAATTTCCTTCAGTTGTTGGAGGAGAGACGGCATGGGATCCAGATCCTCTCAGCGCAGCGTGGTCCCCAAGAATCGGTTCAGGAAACGGCTGGCCCGCATCCGCCAATAGGCGATGTACACCGGGATCATCAGCCACGGCTCCAAGTTCGGATTCCTGATCTTGCCCAAAGCAGAAACGTAATGCACGTGCTCGGCGACGGAGACGGGGCAGCCCTTGACGTGAACGTATCGCGATGAACGGTTCTTTGCGCAGTTCCACAGGGCCTTGCTCATCTTGAGCAGCATGTCGTGGGATTTCGTGCTTCGCTCATCCACCTCGCTCGCCGTCTTGTAGCTGCTCTCGATCTTGACGGCCTCCCCGTCGATGCGGCCCTCCCAGCTAGTGCAGCTCCCGGTGAAGATGACCCTCTCATCGCCCTCGAGGGCCAGCGGCCCCTCCACTTTGCCGACCACGTAGTGGATCTTCTTCATCCTCTTTTCGGTATTGGGATAGAAGGTCCTGAAGATGTGCATTGCCTCCTGCAGCGCGCCTGCACAGCCACCCCAGCAGTAGTCGGGGGAATGCTTCTCTGGAAAGGTCCCCACTGTGCAGGTGAGGTTCCCGTCGTCTCGGAAGTAGTCGTCGATCCGCTCGAAGCAGATCTCGAAGCCTCGGGTTCGCTCCTGCACCTCTTCCAGCGGGAAATCGCCCGCGACCTCGATCTCGTCCAGGATCATGGGCCCATATCCCCGCTCGACGGCGAGCCGCAGGTGAGTCACGTCCCCGGGATCCACGTGCACCATATGGCACCCCACGGTATCCACGGCACAGGGGTTCGTGCCCATGACGATGGCGCCCAGCGGGAAGGGCGTCGGAGTCAGCATCATCCTCTGACCGGCGATGATGCCGTCGATAGCCACGAACTTCGGTTCGATGACCTCCTGCAGGTCGGCGATCTTGTGTTCCAGGAAGAGGTTATGATCCACCAGACGGTGCCGATCGTCCTGAAGACCGATGAAGTTCTTCAAGCTGAGGGTCACCCGGCACCACGGGTGGGCCTTGAACTTGGGCAGATTGATGAGGTAGTCGCACTTCGCGATCGGCTCCGCCACGTATACGTTGTCGCGCAGCCGTCCCTGCTTAGACAATCGTACTGGCACCTGCCTGGACTCATCGAAATAGTAGGTCTTGACGTTGTGTCTCTTGATAACCTCGGGATAGCCGGCCTGCTTGAAGTTGTAGCGGGTGGGTATGACGATACCGGACCGCTCACCCACTGCGATCTCTTCGACGTTCTCGGCCCTGGCTTTGACCGCCGAGATCACCCCGTCCAGAAATTCTTTGCGGGTGAAGGCGTGTGGGAACTTTTCGGGGTGGGCGATGACCACGTTGGGCTTGAGAAGGATCCTGCCGGAGGGCCGCGCACCCAGCTCCTCCATGCCCTCTCTGACGATACCTGCAATCCGCTCGGGATCGTAGGCATCGCAACGCATGATCAGAACCTTGTGCTGGGGTTCCACCACGCCCTCCACCCGACAGGGTCGACCAGCTACGCTCAAGGCAGGGCTTCAGGGTTGTCGGCTGCCAAGATGGGCCCGCCGCTGCACACGGGCAATCACGCCGCCGGGCTCCCCTCAACGCCGATCATCGCGCACACGAGGCCCAATTGTCAGAAACGACGTGGAGCAGCGCGGCCCACGAACTGGCCCAGGTCCGGCCCGGAGCCTATCTTTAATCGAGGATCATGCGAGGATGTTTCCTCCCTTACAGACGGCCTGCGCAGGCTGGGCAGCCGTCCTTGCTGACTAGCTGGCAATCGGCTGCTCGCTCGCCGGCAGTGGGGTGAGGGCCATTACGCAGCCTTCCGCCTCAAGCGCCGTGGAAGACCGATCGTCGCAACAGCAGCAGACCGGATAGCCTGGCGAGCGCCTGACCTGGATCCCGCCTCGCTCGGAGCAAGTGGCCATGAGAGAGATCGAACAACTCGACCACATCGCGATCACCGTCAAGTCGCATAGGCTTCTCAAAACCCTCCTCAACGAGAATCCGAAGCTCGATGAGATCATGCGCAACTCCAAGAACGAGACCGAGGCGCTGGTTGGAGTGCGCAACTGGGTGATGGAGGAGCTGCGCAAGAGCCCTGCGGCATTGGCCTACTACGAGGGCAGGCGTTCGGACCGGGAGACCTTCGAGGCGCTGAACTGGAGTGACTACGCGGCGATCCGGTTACTTGACTACATCGACAACGCGGGTCGGGAGTTCGTCGACCTCAACCTGCGCGGCCAGCTGGCGGTGAGTAATCCCATCAAGCTCATCTGGCTCGCCGTCAATCGCGGGACGGGCGGCGCAAAGCCCTACTTCTTCGAGGACATGCTACATCTCTTCCGGCAGCTCACGGGCAAGAGCACGCGCCGGATGCTGAGTCGCGAGCAAGTCGAGGCCTGGATGGCGAGGTATCCCTCCGGGCTGGATCCGCGCATCGTCGCGTTACGCAAGGAGAACCGCGAGCGCATCCTGAACATCATTATCGACCGGATGGAGCGCGGTGAGATCCGCAGCCCCAAGTTCCAGTTCGAACGCGGGATGTCGCGGGAGGAGAAGTTCGAGAGGGCTCTGGAGTGGTGGAACGACATGTACTTCCACCTCAACTTCGCGGTCCGATCGCCGGAGCTGTTGAACGAGATGCTGGGGGACTCGCTGGATCCGGACACGATGAGGATACTCTACCGGGCCAGGGAAGCAGGTATCCCCTTCTTCGTGAATCCGTATTTCCTCTCTTTGCTGCACGTCCGGGTGCCCTACTTCGCCGTCGGCGCCGACCTCGCCATCCGCTATTACGTCGTCTACAGCACGCAGCTCGTCGAGGAGTTTGGCCACATCGTCGCCTGGGAGAAGGAAGACCAGATCCAACCGGGCAAGCCTAACGCGGCCGGCTGGCTACTACCCCCGTACGACAACGTGCACCGGCGCTACCCGGATGTGGCGATCTTGATCCCGGACACGGTGGGCCGCGCCTGCGGTGGCCTCTGCGCCCCCTGCCAGAGGATGTTCGACTTCCAGCGCGGGCGCCTGAACTTCGACCTCGACGCGCTACAACCGAAGGTCACGTGGCCGGAGAAGCTGTCCGAGCTGATGAGGTACTTCGAGCAGGACTCCCAGCTCCGGGACATTCTGGTCACCGGTGGCGACGCGCTCATGAGCTCGGACCGCTCTCTGGAGCAGATCCTGGATGCCATCTATGACATGGCTCTGGCGAAGAAGGCGGCGAACAAGCGCCGCAAGCAGGGCAAGAAGTACGCCGAGCTGGTCAGAGTTCGCCTCGGTTCGCGCCTGCTGGCCTACCTGCCTCAGCGAATCACACCGGAACTCATAGACATCCTGGCCCGATTCAGAGAGAAGGCTTTACAGATCGGTATCAAGCAGTTCGTGATTCAGACGCACATCGAGTCTCCGATGGAGGTGACGCCGGAAGCGCGGGATGCGATCGCGCGACTGCTGTCGGCGGGCTGGATCGTAACCAACCAGCATGTCTTCACAGCCGCGTCGTCGCGCCGTGGTCACGCCGCGAAGCTCCGCCAGGTGCTGAACGAGGTCGGGGTTCTGCCGTACTACAACTTCGTGCTCAAGGGCTACCGGGAGGTCACCTTCAACTACGCGCCCATTGCCCGCGTGGTGCAGGAGGAACTGGAGGAGAAGGTATACGGCCAGATCCCCGGGAAGTATCACGACGTGATCCGCAGTCTGCCCGAGGAAGCCGAGTCGCTGGTGGACAAGATCGACGCCATCCGGAACGAAGCCGATTTGCCGTTCTTGGCCACGGGTCGCAGCGTCCTCAACCTACCGGCGGTCGGCAAGAGCCTGACCTTCCGAGTCGTCGGCATCACCCGCTACGGCCGCCGGATTCTCGAGTTCGATCACGACCGGACGCGTGCTCACAGCCCTATCATCGATCAGATGGGAAAGGTGGTGATAATCGAGTCGAAGTCGATCAGCGAGTACCTGCAGCAGCTAGACGAGATCGGCGAGGACGTGTCGGAGTACGAAGGCGTCTACGGATACTCTCTCGGCGAGACGGAGCCGCGGCTGTCCCTCTACGAGTACCCGGGCTACGACTTCGATGTGACCGACGAGATCACGAACTTCGAGTTGCCGCGCCCGGAGGAACGGACAGTCGCGGTAAGCTAGACCGTCAACGGCCACACTGGCTGGCGGAACCTCCACCGCTGCGGCGCGGCGTCACTGGTTCCTCTCGCGCCGGGGCGATCTGCGAACCTCCCGCTCCCACAGGCGAACCAGCTCATCACGCAGGCGGGCGATCTGCTCGCGCAGCCAGGCCTCGTCCCCACGTCGATAGCGAACCACCCGCCAGAACGGCGAGCAGCTCTCCTCCGGCGCGGTGCCCGCCAGGAACAGCTCATACCTGCCCGGACAACCCGGGCCGGCCCGAAGTCCCGTCTCGGGATCCACTTCCACCATCTCGAGTCCCGATGGTGGCGAGAACTCAGCGCCTCCGTAGAGGCCCCGGTCACCGTTCTCGCCGAGAGCGGCAGCGAGGAAGCGGGCGAAGATCGGCAGTGCCACTCGCGCCCCCGGGAGGCCGATGCTCCGGCCGTCGTCGAAGCCGACCCAGACGCCGACCGCCAGCGCGGGCGTGTAGCCGATGAACCACGCGTCGCGGAAGTTGTTCGTGGTGCCCGACTTGGCGGCCACCTCGCCGCGGTAACCCAGCGCGCGCAGCCCACGACCGGTCCCGCGCTCGACCGCTCCTCGCAGCGCCGAGGTCACCAGATACGCCTCTGCCGGATCGTAGACCTGCTCGCCGTCCGGCTCGTTGCGTTCGAGCACGTTCGCGTCACGATCCAGCACGACGAGCGTGGTGCGCGGCTGGGTGCGGAGTCCACCTGCGGCAAGCACCCCATAAGCCCGCGTCAGTTCCAGCGGGGTCACCTCGGAGGACCCCAGCGCGATGCTCGGCACCGCACGCAGCGGACCTTCGATTCCCAGGTTATGCGCGGTCTCCATGATGCGTGTCGGCCCTACCGCCATCCCGAGCCTGGCGAATGGCACATTGAGTGAGCGCTCCAGCGCCTCGCGCAGGCTGATGGGCCCGCGGAAGCGCTCGTCGTAGTTCACGGGCTCCCAGGGCCCCTGAGGCGTCTGCACCACGAGCCGTTCGTCGTGCAGCACCGACGCGAGAGTGAAAGGCCGATCGTCGGCATCGTCTTCCCAACCACGGCGCGCGAGCGCGGCGAGTGCGACTACAGGCTTGAACGCGCTCCCCGGTTGCCGGCGCGCCTTCACCGCACGATTGAACTGTGACTCTCCGTAATCGCGGCCACCCACCATGGCGAGCACCTCACCGCTGCGCGGATCGAGGGCCACCAGCGCCGCCTGAAGCGGAGCGTCCTGGCCCACGAGGTGGGGATACCAGGCTTCGAGTTGCGAGAGGCCCTCACGCACGGCTTCCTCCGCAGCATCCTGGAGCTGCAGGTCCAGCGTCGTGAAGACGGCCAGTCCACCACTCTCTAGCGCCTGGAGACCGTGGCTGGCCTGCAGCTGCTCTGCGACGAGATCGACGAAGTACCGGACGCTGCGCGCCGGCTGGTGGGCGGCCTTCACAACGAGCGGCGCACTACGCGCCTCTTGGCAAGCTTCCTCCGAGATCACGCCGCGCTCGAGCATCCGACTCAACACGAGATCTCGGCGCGACGTTGCCCTCTCCGGTGAACGGAATGGCGAATAGAGGCTCGGGCCGCGGATCAGTGCGGCGAGGGTCGCGGCCTCGCTCAGATCGAGGGCACTCACATCCTTGCCGAAGTAGTGCTGCGCGGCTCGACCCACACCGTGAATCGCGAGTCCACCCTCCTGCCCGAGATACACCTCGTTCAGGTAGGCTTCGAGGATCTCTTCCTTGCCGTACCGCCGCTCCAGGATGAGGGCGATGGCGGTTTCGCGGATCTTGCGAACCACCGTGCGCCGCGGGCTCAAGTAGAGGTTCTTCGCCAGCTGCTGGGTCAGCGTGCTCGCGCCCTGGACGATCCGCCCGGCGCGCAGGTTGGCGAGGGTGGCCGCCGCGATCCGGCGGAGGTCGAGCCCTTCATGCTCGAAGAAACGCTGGTCCTCGATAGAGAGGATCGCCTGCACGAGATGGTCCGGCACGTCCCANAGCCGAACCGGGACACGGTCCTTCCCAGATACGCCCACGAAGTTGCCGATGAGCTCGGGCTCCAGCGCCACGTATGTGACCCTCTGCCCATTCCCATCCACGAGCCCGGCGATGCGACTATCGTAGCCCAGCCGCATGATCACCGTACCAGCCGGACTGTGCTTGTCGTGATGGCGGAACCCGCGCTGACCGATGACCCACTCGCGCGAACCCAGGCGATACTCGCCGGGCCCGACGGTCCGACCGCTGACCGGCGCATAGCCGAGCCGCCGCAGCTGATCCTCGACGAGCCCCCGGTTCGGCCGCATTCCGAGATAGAGCACGGACGGGCGGGCGTAGATACGCGTGGGTGCGTTCAGAGTGGGGTCTTCGAGGCGGGCGACCGTGAGGGCCTCGAAGGCCACCATCACCATCCCGAGCATGGCGAGCGCGCAGAGCGCTGCCACGATGATCGTGGCCCTAGACCTGCGGCACACCCAGACCCACACTGCCTTCACAACCTTCCTCCAGTCAGCGTGGGAGTATTGGACGGGCAGAAAACCGGAATTCCCACCCCCCGACCCTGTTGGACGCCATCGGCGCGAATACGGTTGCCTGCCTCGCTTGAGGACGTTCTACGCAACACTACGAGTGCGAGGTGCGCGGCGATTCACTGCCTAGGAGACGCGCGTTGCCCCACCATCAACGCATAGCCCATATTGCCGGTGGTCGAGAACCGGCTGACTCATCAAAAGACGTACCGCTATGCTCCACCGTGAATGCCTGACTGCACCCGAATACGCCTACCCCGTCCACGAGTGGCGTATCATTGAGAACCGGTACTATCCCCGGTTTCTGGCCCAGATGGAAACCGTATTCGCCCTGGCGAACGGCTATCTGGGAATTCGCGGGGCCTTCGAGGAGAACGCACCCGTCTTCCAGAGCGGCACATTCGTGAACGGTTTCCATGAGACGTGGCCGATCGTCTACGGCGAGGAAGCCTACGGGTTCGCCAAGACGGGCCAGACCATGCTGAACGTGACGGACAGCAAGATCATCAAGCTGTACGTCGATGACGAGCCCCTCTTCCTCCCCTACGCCAACGTGCTCAGCTACGACCGGACGCTCGACATGCAGTCTGGCACACTGGAGCGAGAGATCCTGTGGGAGACGCCATCAGGCAAGCGCGTGCTGATAACGTCCAGACGCCTCGTCTCATTCGAGCATCGCCATCTGGCGGCGATCTCCTACGAGGTCAGCCTGCTTGATGCCAGCGCGCCCGTGGTCATCTCGTCCGAGATGATCGTTCCGGATAATGCGCCGGTCAGTGATGCTGACCCGCGTACGGGGCAAGGCTTCACGGACCAGGTACTTCTGCCAGGCCGAGCCTACACAAATGGCCAGCGCGTGGTGCTCAGTCATTCGACCAGAAACAGCGGAATGAGCCTGGCCTGCGGGGTCGAACACATCTTCGAAAGTGAGTGTGAGCATTACCGCAAGAGTGAGTGCTCAGACGATCACGCGAAGATGGTCTTCTCCGTCGAAGCGCGGCCCGACACGCCGATGCGCCTGGTCAAGTACATGACCTATCACACTTCGAGGACTGCGCCACCCGACGAGCTCTGTGCTCGGGCGGAGCGGACCTTGGACCGAGCAGTCGAGCAGGGGCTCGACGAGCTGCTGGCCGCGCAGCGCCGCTGCGTGGACGATTTCTGGCAGCGCAGCGATGTGCAGATCGACGGCGACCTCAGGGTGCAGCAGAGCGTGCGCTGGAATCTGTTTCAGCTGCTTCAGGCCTCCGCGAGGGCCGAGGGGACGGGTATCGGCGCCAAAGGGCTCACGGGACAGACCTACGAGGGACACTACTTCTGGGATACAGAGATCTACGTCCTGCCCTTCCTGACCTATACGGCCCCGCGGATCGCACGAAATCTGCTGCGGTTCCGGCACAGCATGTTGCAGAAAGCCAGGGAGCGAGCGCGGGAGGTGGGTCACCGAGGCGCGCTCTTCCCCTGGCGGACGATCAACGGCGAGGAGGCGTCGGCGTACTACGCGACGGGGACGGCCCAGTACCACATCAACGCCGACATCATGCACGCGCTGAGGAAGTACGTGGAAGTCACGGGAGATGAGTGGTTTCTCTGGGACTTCGGCGCTGAGATGTTAGTGGAGACAGCCCGGCTGTGGATCGACCTCGGTTTCTACTCCGACCGGAAAGGCGGCAGCTTCTGCATTCAAGGCGTCACCGGGCCGGATGAGTACGAGACGGTAGAAGACAATAATACGTACACCAACCTCATGGCCCGGGAGAATCTGAGGTGCGCGGCAGCGACGGTGGAACGCCTTCGCGACCGGAGCCCGGAGCGGTTCGCCGCACTCGTGGACAGGACTGGGTTAGAGAAATCTGAAGTCGTGGAGTGGAGGAAGGCTGCGGACAGCATGTACCTGGCCTTCGACGAGAAGCTCGGCATCCACCCGCAGGACGACAGCTTCCTGAACAAGCCGGTCTGGGACTTCGCGAACACGCCGGCCGAGAATTACCCGCTCCTGCTCCACTACCACCCGCTCGTCATCTACCGTCACCAGGTGGTCAAGCAGGCGGACGTGGTGCTGGCGATGTTCCTGCTCGGAGACGAATTCTCGTCGGAGGAGAAGCGGCGCAATTTCGACTACTACGACCCGTTGACGACCGGCGACTCGTCACTGTCGGTCAGCATCCAGAGCATCCTGGCGTCCGAGATCGGTTACGCCGAGAAGGCGTATGAGTACTTCCGCTACAGCGTCCTCATGGATCTCGCGGATGTCGGGGGAAACGTGCGGGACGGCGCGCACATCGCGTCGATCGGCGGCACCTGGATGGCGATCGTTTACGGTTTCGCAGGCATGCGGGATTACGATGGACGCTTGAGCTTCGACCCGAAGCCGCCGGAAGGGTGGAGCCGACTCAGGTTCCCGCTGACCATCCGCGGCCAAACCTTGGAGGTGGACATCGCTCAAGAGTCAGCCACCTACCTCCTACGCAGCGGCACAGAGCTGTCCATCCAGCACCAAGGAGAGCAAGTCAGACTCCTCGTCGGTCAACCCGTATCCGTTGAGGTCAGGCGGGAGGTACCTGTGACCGCGGTGTCTGCCGCCGATCGCATCACGCGCGAGAAGTTCGACGCCGTGCTCTTCGACCTGGAAGGAGTCATCACGGCTTCGGCGAAGGTACACGCTGAGGCGTGGAAGAAGATGTTCGACGAGTTCCTATGGAGGCGGGCGGAGGAGAGGGGAGACACATTCCGACCCTTCGAGGCCGGTACCGACTATCTTCTCTTCGTCGACGGCAGGCAGCGTTTGGACGGCGTGCGTGACTTCCTTAGCTCGCGCGGAATCCAGCTCCCTGAGGGGAGTCCGGATGATCCGCCGGGCAGCGAAACGGTGTGGGGGCTGGGGAATCGAAAGAACGAGATGGTCCGAGAGGTCATCAAGACGGCAGGGGTGGATACCTATGAGGGATCAGTGACCCTGGTGAAGGAACTACGCAGGCAGGAGATCAAGACCGCCGTCGTTACATCGAGCCGGAACTGTGATGCCTTCCTAGAAGCAGCTGGAATCAGCGATCTGTTCGACGTAAAGGTCGACGGCACCGTAGCAGGCGAGTTCGTGCTCGCACCCAAGCCAGCGCCCGACATGCTGCTCGGCGCCGCCAGGCTACTGGGTGTCGAGCCGAAGCGCGCTGCGGTCGTTGAGGGCGAGGTCGCCGGGGTTCAGGCCGGGCGCGCTGGCGGCTTCGGACTGGTCGTTGGTGTCGCTCGCAAGGGCAACCCCGAGGAGCTCAAGACAAACGGCGCCGACATCGTCGTCACCGACTTGCGCGAGCTGCTGGGCTCCTAGCCCAGCCGATGGGCGAGTTGCCGCGCGAAGGGGCAGGCGGGAGCGGCAGTCGGATCGTAGCCGAGCTGGTTCCTGAGCGTGGCGTGTTCCCACTCAACCTGTAGGTCTCGAAGCCTTTCACCTACGATCTCGATCAAGCTCTCGTTGATCTCGCCGAGTCGCATCTCGGATGCCATGCGCAGTTGCGTCACGTCATAGACATTGTGGTCCATGATGCGTGCTGCCGTCGCATCGGCCGCCACTATGTCCGTGCTGGCAAGTACCAGAAACGAGCCGAGCCGCTCCCGCATGTCCACGGTGCTGCCGTTGTTCGTGCCGACGCTCGGCCCGTCACCCTCGACGCCGATCGAGAAATCGACGACGGCGAGGTCCGGCTTCACCGCATCCACGATATCGAGATAGATCGCCGCGATCGACTGCGTAGTGCTGTGATCGAACGCCATGCCTCGGTCCCAGTAGCCGGGCTCGACCCAATGGGCGTAGCGCTCCAGCGGTGTGACGCCGATGAAGTTCTTTAGCGAAAGTGTGAGCTGTGCCCAGGCGTGCGTCTTGGCAACGGGGATAGAGATCACCCGGTCAGCGTGGGCGACCAAGCTCGAGATGGCGATCGTACCGAGGTAGGTGCGAGAGGGAACCTCCACCCACTCCGGCGAGTCGACCTCCAAGGAGGCCACCCGCATGTTCCCTTCGTACTGCGAGCTGAGGCGCTCCGCCTCCGCGACAAGATTCGTCCCGCCGTTCAGGGTCGTGGCGTACTCCCAATCCAGCTCCGGCATGTGCGACCCGTCACCGACGATGACTTCTGTCGCACCGGCTTTCAGACACTCCTCGGCCACGGCGATGATGATCTCCGGCTTGGTGCACTCGCCGATCCGAAAAGGGCTGCCGGACTGTGCCCACGGGAGGGTCACCATGTTCGGCTTGATGAAGACGGTCTCGCCGGGGTGGACGATCTGCTCGATCCCGCCGATGTCCTGGAGAGCCTCGCGGGTCATACCGTACAGATCGAAGCCACGGACCGCAGCCACGTGCGCCGTCGGTGTGCGGACCGGCGGCTCTTGCGGGGCACCCTGTCCCTCGTGGCAGGCACCGAGTGCGGCGCCGCCAGCCGCCAGGGCCGACGCGCGCAGGAAGTCTCTACGGCTCATCTCGTGCATGGTGCCTCCGGCATCGCCAACGCGGGTTGAAACGCTTCAGGATACAATACGAGTCGCCAGCATCTGCCGATTCAGCTCATCAGCGAGGTCCGCCGTCAAGAAGCCCTGCCGAGTACTGCAACCGCCCGACTGTGCCAGGCGCGTGTATCCCTCGGCACCCGCCGCCCGCAGCAGCTGAGCCACCATGGTCCGCTCGAGCTTCTCCGTAACCCAGAGCGCCGTCCAGCCCTCCGCGTCCCTGCTACCGGGAAGGGAGCCTGAGTTCTTCTATGAACGACGCATCTACCCAGTAGATGTCGGAGTTTCCGTTGCGCGGTCCGGCGTAGACCTCCTCCAGATACCTGTAGGTCAGCCTTTCGGGTGACTCCTCCAGGGACCGGGTGCGCGTCGACATGAAGAAGAAGTACCTGCCGCCTGGGGAGACATAGGGGGAAAACTCGCCACCTCGCGGCGTGTTGATCTCGTCCCCGAGGTTAATGGGCCCGCTCCAGTTGTCATCCGGGTCGCGGAAGACAATGTAGTAGTCCGTACTGCCTCTGCTGTCCTCGTGCCCAAAGACCCCGAGGATGAGGTAGCTCTCGTCGGGCGCTATGAAAGCGTTGAACTGAGATATGGTGGAGTTGACCTCGGGACCGAGGCGCTCCGGCTCCGTGTAGCGGCCGTTCAGCAGCCGTGATCTGTAGATGTAGCTGTCTCGTGTGCCCCTAGGCGTTCGGGTGAAATAGATGGTCCCGTCCTGCGTCAGCGATGGGAAGTACTCCTCGTCGCCCGAGTTCACCGGCGGGCCCAGGTTGTACGGCTCTCCCCAACCTTCTTCCGTTCTGTCCATCACCCAGATGTCCTGATTCACCCAGGTGCCCACCTCCTCAGGCCTGAGGTCGCCCCCGGCGGGCGGCCGGTTCGACAGGAAGTAGAACTTCTGCCCATCCGGCGAAATGGAAGGCTCCAGATTCATGTAGCGTGGATCCGCCGAGAACGGAGCTACCTCGGGTTTCGTCCAGCGGCCGTTCACCACCTTGGTCTGCATGATCACGGTGAAACCCCCGACTGCCACGCCGAAGTAGATCTCGTTCCCGTCAGGTGTGATCGCGATGTCCCGGGTATACATGCCGGTGGAGACGATGCCCGGCGCGAAGATCTCCGGCTGAGCGCCCGGCGGCGTCTGCCCGAGATACTCTCCGCTGAGCACGGGGAACTCGTCGGGGCCCTCGGGCCCCTCCTGTGTGGTGCAGCTCGCCAGGGCTACCAGCACAGTCAGCCAACCGGCCACCGCGAACGGACTTCGTCTTCCACCACTCATCTCGGTCTCCATTCCGCAGTTAGTGAAGCACCTTCACGTCGAGATAGCTGGCGTGCTGGGGCCCGTGATAGACCCGGTGCGTCGCCTTGATGAAGTCCGTCGCCGACGCCTCGAAGATGTTGTCCACGTATGCTTGTGGGTTACGGTCGAATAGCGGGAACCAGGTGCTCTGCACTTGAACCATGATCCGGTGCCCTGCCCGGAAGGTGTGCAGCACATCTTGCAAGGGCAGCGTCACATCAGTCACCTGGCCAGGCACGAACGGCTCCGGATTCTCATAACTGTTGCGGAACCGCCCGCGGATGATCTCGCTGCGCACCATCTGCTGGTAGCCGGCCAGGCGGACGTGCTCGGGAGTGTGTTCGAGATTCGGCTCATCATCCGGATACACGTCGATCAACTTCACTATCCAGTCGGCGTCCGTACCCGTCGTGGAAACCTGGAGGTGGGCCACGATGTCTCCAGCCAACGTCACGTCTTCCTCAAGCACCTCTGTCTGGAACTCGATCACATCCGGGCGGCGCTCGGCGAAGCGCTGATCCTCCGTCATGTACAGCCGCGGCGTGAAGACGATGCGGATCTGATCGGTGTATGGCACGGGCTCGTTCGGATCGCTGACGTACTCGGTGTACGGCGCGTCGCCCGTGGCGGGCGCATCCACGGCAAGACGCTCGTCGGACCGCAAGAACAAGCGTAGCGGTTGCGCGTCCCCCGGCGGCCACTCACTGAACTCTCGCCATTGCTTGCGCCCCGTGTCGAAGGTCAGCGCTTCGAAATCCGGCGGCCCGCCTTCCCCTTTCAAGAAATACCGGAAGAACGGAGCCTCGACCTCCCGCTGGTACCAGTCCGAGATATCCTCGCCGAAGTAGATGTCACCCACCATGTGCGGCGACCGAGCGAACGCCCAGCCGCCATGACTCCAGGGCCCCATCACAAGGATGTTGAAAGCCCCAGGGTTATCGCGCTCCAACTTCCTGTAGATGTTCAGCGGCCCATACAGGTCCTCCGCATCGAACCAGCCTCCGACCGTCATCACCGCCGTACTCACATTCTCCAGGTGCGGCAGGATGTTGCGGGCCTGCCAGAAAGCGTCGTAGTTCGGGTGCTCGACGAGCTGGCGCCAGAAGAAGTTGTCCTCACCGTAGTATTGGCTGGAGTTCTCGAGTGGCCCGAGGTCCATATAGAACTTGTAGCCGTCGAGCGTGTGCGGCCGCACGATGTCGTACCAGCGACCCCTCGCCAGGGTGTCCTTCTGGTACCCGAACACCGGCGTGATCAGCCAGTAGGCGAGCGTGTAGGCGCCATGATGGTGGAAGTCGTCGAAGTAGAAGTCGGCGATCGGTGCCTGCGGCGAGGACGCCACCAGGGCTGGATGCGCTTCCGGCAGCGCGGCAGCGGCATAGAAGCCGGGATAGGAGATGCCCCATATCCCAACCTTGCCGTTGTTCCGTTCCACGTTGTTGACCAGCCACTCGACCGTGTCGTAGGTGTCCGAGCTCTCGTCAATCGCCGAGTCGCCGGGCACGTGCGGGCGCATATTGTCGTAAAGACCCTCCGACATGTATCGTCCCCGCACATCCTGACACGCGATGATGTAGCCGTCCCTCGCGATGTAGCATGAGGGACCCAGCTGGTCCGGATAACGGCGCGCCCCGTATGGGCCGCAGCTGTACGGTGTTCGATTGAGCAGGATCGGGTTGGCCCGCGTGCTATTCCTGGGAACATAGACGGCGGTATACAGCCTCACGCCGTCTCGCATCGGAATCTGGTACTCGTATTTCGTGTAGTGATCCGCGATGCGGAAGTCGGAGGTACCCTCCTGAGCCCGGGCACACGCCGCGGGCATGATGACTACCCAGACCGCCAGGGAGGCTCTGACGGCAAGCCAGACAGGATGCGCCTTCATTACTGTACGTCCCGGATAGAGCGGAAAATGTCGGTGCTGGCAGTCCCAGATCGCACCAAACTGCGCTATTTGCCAGACGGAGGCAATCGCGGAGGTAAGCTCACGCGTCTAGCCACGAGCACCGCCGACACACAAATTGTCGGGAAACCCGTGGTTCCCTCTCGTCCCCACGGGTTGCACATTGTTCGCTTATGAGGATCCCCTACAGATCCCTGACCTTCTGGATCTTCGTGGGCCTGTTTGCCGGCATGCTGAGCGGCAGGCTGTTCGGTGAATCCATCCTGCCACTTGCCGAACCGCTCTCCGACATCTTCCTCAGGCTGCTCCGCATGGCGATCATGCCGCTGATCATCACTTCGCTCACGGCGGCTGTGATCGCCGTTGGCCAGAGAAAGAACCTGGAGATACTCGGGGCCAAAACGTTCGCCTACTACATAGCGAGCAGCCTGATGGCGATCCTCACCGGGCAGTTCCTAGTGAACATCCTCAAGCCCGGTATCGGGTCGACCATTAGGCTGGAGGAGGCGGTCACTGAGATTCCCGCAGCGCAGCAGAACCTCGGCGACCTGATCCTCGACATCATCCCGGAGAACCCCTTCCAAGCCCTGGCCGAGGGACAGGTATTACCCGTCATCTTCTTCTGTATCCTCTTCGGGTATTGCGTCACGCAGATCAAGGACCCCTACAGGACCCAGCTCGGGGAGTTCTTTCAGGGGGCATTCCGGGCGATGATGAGGCTGACCCGAATCGTCATCTGGTCGGCGCCGCTCGGTGTATTCGGGATCAACGCGAAGATCGTGGCGACGACCGGGTTCGACGCATTTCGCACCTTGGGATTCTACTTCGCCGTCGTCTTGATCGGGCTCTTCATTCATGCCTCAATCACGCTACCGCTGTTTGTATACGCCGTGACACGCCGGAACCCGTTCCGGCACTACCGGGGGATGCCCCCCGCCCTGGTCACCGCCTTCTCGACCTGCTCGACGATTGTGACGCTGCCGCTGACCATGGAGGCTGTTACAGGCAACTCGAAGGTATCTGACAAAATCTCGTCCTTCGTGTTACCGATCGGCGCCACGGTGAACATGGACGGCACGGCGCTCTATGAATGCGTCGCCGTGATCTTCATCGCGCAGGTCTACGGCTTCGCACTATCGTTCGGCCAGCAGCTCATCATCGTGTTCACGGCACTGCTCGCGTCCATCGGCGCCGCGAGCGTGCCGATGTCCGGGCTGGTGATGATGTCGATCGTGCTGACCGCCGTGGGGCTGCCCCTGGAAGGTGTTGCCCTGATCCTCGCCGTGGACCGCGTCCTGGACATGTTCCGCACCATGGTCAACGTGCTCAGCGACTCCTGCGGGGCGGTGATCGTGGCGAAGTTGGACGGCGAGGACGTACTGACGGCCTGACCGCTCAATTCGACGTGCGCAAGGACCACGGCGGCGCTAGGCCGGACGCCGGAAACCCAGCTCTTCCTCGGCCGAAACCATTTTGTAGTGGTGCAACGTATTGTGGGAGGGAAAGCCGTCGGCAGCCCGCAGGGTGAGATCAGCGCCTGTCCGGTTCCGGGACGCGGCGTCCCACAGGCGAACACTGGGCGCCGGGTTGATGGCCCTAATCTCTTGTGCTAAAATGAGATATAGCGACCAGGCAAGTGGCACGCTTCTTCCCAAGACAACCATGGGGCGGGTTCCCTTATCTAATTCGCAGGAGACAGAGCAGTGGTAGACATACCGAGGGAACCGAGAAGCAAGAAGCGGCGCTGGTTCTACCTGGGTGCCGGCATCGCCGCGATTGTGGTGATCACGGTGGCCTTGAGCCGCCTGGGCCCGGCCGCACCCAGCGTGGACAAGTCCACCATCTGGACCGACGTGGTCAAGCGCGGCGAGATGGTTCGGCGTGTCCGCGGTCCGGGGACTCTGGTTTCGGAGCAGATCCGCTGGATCGCAGCCCTCACAGCCGGTCGTGTCGAGCGCATTCTGGTCGAGCCCGGCGCCGAGGTGGACAGCCCCACCGTGTTGCTGTTGCTGAGCAACCCGGACGTGGAGATCCAGGCGCTGGAGGCGCAGCGTCAGCTCAGCGCCGAAGAGGCGCGCCTGGTCGACCTGCGGACCATGCTGGAGAACCAGCGGCTCGCGCAGGAGGCGCTGGTGGCCACCGTACAGGCTCAGTACCTGGGGGCGCAGCGCACGATCCGCAACAACGAGGAGCTGGCCGAGAAGGGGCTGATCTCGGAGATCGATCTGCAGTCCTCGCGCGACCGGGCGGTGGAGCTGGAGACACGGCTGGAGATCGAGCAGCGCCGGCTGGAGGTCATGACGGACGCGGTGGAGTCGCAGCTGGGAGCTCAGCGGGTCCAGGTCGAGCGACTGCGCTCGATCGCCGTGTTCAAGGAAAACTTAGTGCACTCGATGTCCGTAGTGGCAGGTGTGTCCGGCGTGCTGGCCGAGCTCCCGCTCGAGGAGGGCCAGTGGGTGAGGCCGGGCGATGACCTGGCGCGGATCGTTCAGCCTGGGCGGCTGAAGGCCGAGCTCCGCATCCCGGAGACGCAGGCGCGCGACGTGGCGGTGGGCCAGGTGGCGCTCATCGACACCCGCAACGACACGATACCCGGTCGTGTGGTGCGTATCGATCCGGCGGTGCAGGGCGGGACGGTGACAGTCGATGTGCGCCTGGAGGGCCCGCTGCCGAGAGAGGCACGGCCGGATCTCAGCGTCGATGGGACGATCGAGATCGAGCGCTTGAGCGATGTGCTCTACGTGGGCCGACCGGTCTACGGTCAGGCGAACAGCCTGGTGGGACTGTTCAAGGTGGTGGAGAACGGGAATGCGGCGGTGCGTGTTACGGTGCGACTGGGCCGCAGTTCGGTGAACACCATCGAGATCGTCGAGGGCCTGGTCGAGGGCGACGAGGTGATACTGAGCGACATGTCGGCGTGGGAGAACCACGACCGTGTGCGGTTAAGATGAGGGCGTAGTGCACTCGAACCGGCAGCCGGTACGAGAGGGAAAGTCAATGGAGACACAGACAAGATCAGGAAATGGCAAGCCGCTAATCCGACTCGACGGCGTAAGAAAGGTCTTCTTCACGGAAGAGCTGGAGACGCATGCGCTGAGCGACATTCACTTGGAGATCAAGAACGGCGAGTACCTATCCATCGCGGGTCCGTCAGGCTGCGGGAAGACGACGCTGTTGTCGATCCTGGGACTCCTGGATACACCGACCGCCGGCGACTACTACCTGGATGACCAGCCGGTCGCCAATCTCACGGCCTCGCAGCGCGCGCGGATCCGCAACCAACACATCGGCTTCATCTTCCAGGCGTTCAACCTGATCGGCGACCTGACGGTCTACGAGAACGTCGAGCTCCCGCTCACCTACCGGGGCATGCCGAGAAGCGAGCGCAAGCGGCGAGTGCACGAGGCCCTCGAGAAGGTCGGCATGGAGCACAGGGTCAACCACTATCCCTCGCAGCTCTCGGGCGGCCAGCAGCAGCGTTCGGCCGTGGCGCGCGCGATCGTCGGGCAGCCGCTCATCATTCTGGCGGACGAGCCGACAGGTAACCTCGACTCGAAGAACGGCACCGCGGTGATGGACCTGCTACGGGAGCTGCATCAGGACGGTGCAACGATCTGCATGGTGACGCACGATCCGCGCTACGCGCATTACGCCGAGCACACCGTGAACCTGTTCGATGGTCAGATCGTCAGCGAAGAGAACGGCGAGAAGCTGAAGGAGCTCATGGAGAGTGGCTTCCAGCCGTCCTAGTGACCTCACCCGTCTCAGAGCGGCGCCGCTGCCACGCATGAGCCCGGCGCTCGGCTAGCCCACCACGCTGCCGAGCGCAGCGGCTGCAGAGGTCGCAGCGGTTGCGCTCGGACCAGAATTGCCTAAGGCTAATAGAGATAGCCTCGTGGAGGTGTGTCTTTGAGCAGCGAAACCTCAGCGCCGCGCATCCTGATAGCCGATGACCAGGCTGACGTCCTGCATGCGCTTCGCCTGCTGTTGAAGGGCGAAGGCTACGAGACCGACACAGCCACCTCACCGGCCGGGGTCATGGCAGCGATCGAGTCAACAGACTTCGACACAGTATTACTCGACCTCAACTACACTCGCGACACGACCTCCGGCCGCGAGGGTTTGGACCTGCTCGCCAGCATCCAGGCCCTGGATAGCACGCTGCCCGTGATCGTGATGACGGCATGGGCAAGCGTGGAGACGGCCGTGGAGGCGATGCGCCGCGGCGCACGTGACTACATCCAGAAGCCGTGGGACAACGCACGTCTACTCGCCACCCTGCGGACCCAGGTCGAGCTCGGGCAGGCACTGCGCAGAGGACAGCGGCTGGAGGATGAGTGCAGGCGTCTGCGCACCCAGAACCTCCCCAACCTCATAGCCCAGTCGCGCGCGATGCGCCCGGTGCTCGACATCATGGAACGCGTCGCGCCCTCGGATGCCAACGTCTTGATCACCGGCGAGCACGGAACCGGCAAGGAAGTGGTGGCGCGCTGGCTGCACGCCGCGTCGCACCGCGCGCCCAAGCCGCTGGTGACCATCAACGCCGGCGGCATCTCCGAGACCCTGTTCGAGAGCGAGCTATTCGGGCACGTAAAGGGCGCCTTCACCGACGCCAAGTCCGATCGGATCGGCTGCTTCGAGCTGGCCCAGGGAGGCACCTTGTTCCTGGACGAGATCTCGAACGTCCCGCTCAGACAGCAGGCCAAACTGCTGCGCGTGCTTGAAACCGGTGAGCTGCAGCGAGTCGGCTCGTCGAAGACCCGACACGTGGATGTCCGCTTCCTATCGGCTACCAACGCGAACATCGCCGAGGAAGTCGCCGAAGGGAGGTTCCGTGAGGATCTACTCTACCGGCTGAACACGGTCGAGGTTCACTTGCCACCTCTACGTGACCGCCGCGAGGACATTCCGCTTCTGGCCAACTATTTCCTGCGACGGCAGGCCGAGCGCTACCGCAAGCCCGAGCTACAGTTCGCGGCGGATGCGATGCAGGCGCTGCTCGAGCACACCTGGCCGGGGAACGTGCGCGAGATGGAGCACGTTGTGGAGCGTACCGTCTTGATGGCAGCGGGGGATACGATCAAGGCTGAGGATCTGGGACTCCAGGTGCGAGCCGAGAGTGGCGCGCGACTCGAAGAGATGAAGCTCGAGGAAGCGGAGCGCTACCTCATCCAGCGGGCTCTCGGCCGGCACGGTGGTAACGTCAGTCGCGCTGCAGAGACACTCGGCCTGAGCCGCAGCGCGCTCTATCGCCGCCTGCAGCGCTACGCTCTGTCAGGCCCAGCACACCGCGAGGGATGATCAAGCTTCGTCACGAGCAGCGCATACTCGCGATGACGCTGCTGGCCGGCCTACCCGGCACGCTCGTGGCACTGATCATCCTCTGGGCCGGGGATTACCACACGAAGCTCCAGGCGACGCTCAGCCTCCTCATCCTGTCAGCCTGGTGGGGTTTCGCCTTCGCGGTGCGGGAGCGCGTCACCCGCTCGCTGCAGACGCTCTCCAACATGCTCGCCGGCCTGCGGGAGGGTGACTACTCGCTGCGGGCCAGGCACGCCAGCGCTTCCGACTCCCTCGGGCTCGCGATGCTCGAGGCGAACATCCTCGGCGATACCCTGCGCGAGCAGCGGCTCGATGCTTTGGAAGCGACGGCCTTGCTCCGCCGCATTATGGAGGAGATCGACGTGGTGGTGTTCGCCTTCGACGCGCAGAGCTGCCTCGTGCTCGTGAATCGCGCCGGCGAACGTCTGCTGGGCGCGCCGCTGGAACGGCTCGTCGGCCGCGATGCAACGGCGCTTGGCCTCGCTCGCTGCTTGGAAGGCACGACACTCAGCACGATGGACCTGAGCTTCCAGGGCCGCTTGGGACGCTGGGAGGTTCGGCGCACCACATTCCGGCAGGGCGGCGTCCCCCACCAGTTGCTGGTGCTCGCCGACCTGAGCCGGGTGCTGCGCCAGGAAGAGCGGCAGGCCTGGAAACGCTTGATCCGCGTGCTGAGCCACGAGATCAACAACTCGCTGGCGCCGGTGAAATCGATGGCGGGCAGCCTCTTGAGTGTGATGAGTCGCCAGCCGCGACCGGCCGACCTCGACGACGACCTGCGCCAAGGCCTACAGCTGATCTCCGATCGCTCCGAGTCGCTGAGCCGATTCATGGCATCCTACGCCGAGTTGGCACGTCTGCCCCCACCGAGTCCCGCGCCGGTGAGCGTGAAGAGCTGGATCCATCGCGTCGCCGAGCTGGAGACCCGGTTGCCCGTCGAGATCCGCGACGGCCCCGAACTGATGATAGAGGCGGACGGAGATCAGCTGGACCAGCTGCTCATCAACCTGGTCAAGAACGGGGTCGATGCCGCGCTGGAGACCGGCGGCGCGGTCGAGATAGGCTGGCGACAGAACGGCCAGCAGCTGGAGGTGTGGGTCCAGGATGAGGGCCCCGGTCTCTCCGATACCACCAACGTCTTCGTGCCCTTCTTCACGACCCGCCCCGGCGGCTCGGGAATCGGTCTGGTGCTCAGCCGGCAGATCGCCGAGGCCCACGGCGGGACGCTTGACCTCCGCAACCGGAGCGAGCGAAGCGGCTGCATCGCCCGGCTGACATTGCCCCTCTGAGCGGGCCGCCTGCGGAGCCGGAGACCGCCCTGCCAGGACGATTACAGCCGCCGTGTCGTTCCTCGCTGTCTACATCCCGGCTCGCAGGGTCACGGACGTGGACCCGGCACAGGCACTACGCTGGGAGTAGCGGCAGCTGCCCCTGCACCCCCGCCTACCGGGCCACCTCTACTCGTATCTGAGCGCAGCCAACGGGTTCGAGGCGTGCGGCGCGCTGCGCCGGGACGTAGGCCGCCAGAGCAGCTGCGGCTGTCAGCATCACGCTGGTAGCGAGGAACACGGCTGGATCGGTTGCGCTGGTCCCGTAGAGCAGGCTGGAGATGAAGCGGCTCAGCGCCGTAGCCGCCACGAGCCCGATCCCGACACCCAACAAGACCAGCTTCAGGCCCCATCCCAGGCCCACGTGCAGCACGTCACCCTGTCCCGCGCCCAGCGCCCCAGAGGGGCGCTTGCCTATAACCGCCACAGATACGACGTCTTGAAGAAGAACGCTCTCTTGGTCTCGAGGAATCGATCGCTGTCGACGTACTCGCCGTTCTCCCAGCGAACCTTGTCGTAGAGGGATCCATAGCCGATGTGGATGACCGTGCCTGGAATGTAGGTGAACGAAGCCAGGAAATCGGTGAGAAGCTCGGATCTGTAGTCGTTGTACTCGAGGATTCCGCGGAAGAACAGGTACCGGTTCACTTGATACGTCAGTCTCCCGCGGGTAATGGGATAGTCGTAGATCTTCCTGGAGTCCGAATCCCGGCAGAAGTCATTGTAGATGAAGCTGAGATCGAACCGCAGATTGTCCGATGGCTGATAGATGAGGTCGCCCGTCAGACGATTGCTACTCCCTTGATAGGGATCCTCGGAGTAGTACACCGCCTTAACACGTCTGTACAAGACGCCCGCGTAGAGCTGTCTTGTGAATTGCCCGCCGCCGAACACATGGAAGCCACCGGTCTTGAATTCCTCACCCAAGAAGACTTCGGTCGAATAAGAGTACTTGACCTTCAGAATGATGCTTCCCCAGAGGTAGTTCTGCAACGAAATGTGATTGAAAGTCTCCCAGAGGTTGCTGAACTTGTCCCGGGTCTGAGCCGTGAACAGCTCCGCATCGATCCGCCGAACGATGCTTGAAGCGGGATAGAGCTTCGGCCTGAGAAGCGCGCTGAACTGGAGGATTCCTGTCCGGCTAACGTAACCCATCTCTGCACGGAAGTCCTCGGCGATGTCCTTGACGACTAGGCTGTAGTCGACATCCCGGGTCCCGTGAGCATAGTGAACTCCGATGGCATGCCCGCCTATTCGTTGAGACAGCGTATCTTGCTTCGCTTGCGATAGCAGAGCGTGATACCCCAGGGTACTGGACTCGCTTATCCTGAGCTGGCCATCGGCCCCTAGTACTCGATTGAAGTGGTCTCTCAGCTCTCTCCCGGCATAGATGCCGCCGATGTAGCTGTCTTCGCTCAGAGCCCTCTTGTACCGCACGATCGGGAAATGCGCGTACTCGGCTCCGCTCACGGGGCCTCGGTCCGGCAACTCGTCCACCGCATAGATCGAGGACACCGTGTTCTTGCTGCCGATCTTGCCGGATAGTCTGACTCCTGCAATAGGATCCACGATCGTCCGCGTGTGGATGACCGACCCGACAGGATCCCGCTCGGAAGCCGTCGCGGCCGCGATCGTGAAATTCTCGCGGCCCTCCAGGAAGAAAGGCCTCGCCTCCGGGAAGAAGAGGTCGTAGCGGAGGTTGATATCCACCTGTCCTGCATCGGCCTCGACCTGGCTGAAATCCGGATTGTAGGTTCCGTCGAGAATCAGGTCGGATGTGAGACCATATTTGGCTGTTAGGCTGACATCTCCGCGCTCCTCCTCGGTGGCGAGCCTGCCCCCATCCAGTGCCCGCCTGTGGCTGTAGGTGACGGCCGGGAGCAGTTCGAGCAGGATAGAACGCTCGAGATGGCGGAAGATCAGGGGACTCATCTGAGTCAGCCACGATTCTCCTCGATCCGGATTCAACGGCGGGCAGGTCCCGTACTCGGACCGACGGCTGATGTGCCGTTCGAAGATGACGCCCATCCTCACCGGGTCGGCGCGCGCGAAGCGAATGCTCTTGAGTGGGATTCTGATCTCTACGCTGTATCCACTTCCGTCGACTTGGCCCCCGCTGTACCACACCAGGTCGACACTCCTGTCCTCCACACCGCCTGCATAGCGGCTGTCCCCCTGGACACCTAGGGGGTTGACGTAGAACGCGTAGAGCGATTGCTGGTCATTGAACGAATCGAGATTGATCGCGACCCAGTCATCCCGACTTATGTTATCCCGGCTAGAGATGGATGTCTTGATCTTGTCAGGTTCACTGTCGAAGGCCCGGAAGGCGAAGTAAAGGTTCTCCGCGTCGTAGGCCACGTAGGCTCTCGTTTCACCCGCCATCTCGAGGCCATAGTCGGGTGCGTAAGTCCTGAACTCGGTCACGTACGGCGCCTCCTGCCAGACGGCGTCATCCAGATTCCCGTCGATGACCGGCGCCAGGTCCGTGCGCAGGGGTTCGAGCGGTGCCTGCGCCCTCAGATGCTGTAGGGGGATGGATAGGAGAGCGACCGGAAGAGTCAGCTTCGTGATCAGATCTCTCATCTGCCCTCACCCAGATCGTTCCGTTTGAGGAGCGGCGCGAGTCGGCCGCTTGAGATGGGACATGCCAGCGGCCTGGGGTCGGTTGGGTTTCGCTGGCCGAGGAGGCTCTAGCGGATCACAAGATGGGGCCTTGCCCAGCGCCGATCAATCCAACGATGCGATCGCTGCCGGATGGGCCGATGAACCGCTGCGAGGCGGGCGCAGCTCGTCACGACTCCATCGCCTCAGTATCTCATCCGGCGCGGGCCTGCCATGAACCAGATAAGGAAACCGAATGCCGGCAGTACCAGAATCAGCGCCGTCCACAACACCTTCCCACCGGTGGAGGCGCGGCTCTGGACCACATTCATGATCGCCCAGATGTCAGCGACCAGAACCAGCACACTGAAGAAACCGCCCATCTCCTCTTTCCTCGCAAGGACTTCCCGAAGGACAGATCAGTCACGACCCTAATGTCACTACGCATGAGATCCGCCGAAGGTGTCACGGCCTGTTCACCTCACCGGCCTTTCCCTATCTTGGGCGAGAACTCGTCACGCTTGACCGACCTGTGAAAGGAGCGATCCATGCGGCGCATGACCGGCGGCACGTTCCTATTGCTCTTGCTACCCTGCCTGGCCTACGCGCAGGCCAGCTCGCTGTCACCGGCCACACGGGCCTTTGTCAGCGTCGATGCGCCTGTCATTGCGCTCACGAATGCCCGTGTGATCGACGGTACGGGCAGGCCTGTCCATACAGGCCAGACTCTCGTCATCCGTGATGGCCTGATCCAGGCGGTGGGCGACACCCGTAGCGTCGAGCTCCCGCGAGATGCAGAGGTCATCGATCTGTCCGGACGCAGCGTGCTACCGGGCTTCGTGATGCTGCACGAGCACATGTTCTATCCCGCCGGTCGTAGGGCCTACAACCAGCAGTCGTACAGCTTCCCGCGCCTCTACCTGGCGGGTGGCGCGACAACGATCCGCACCGCCGGCAGCATGGTGCCGTACGCAGACCTGAACCTCAAGCGTGCAATCGACGCCGGTGAGATCCCGGGCCCAAGGATGGATGTCACGAGCCCTTACCTCAACGGGCCGGGCCTTCCGATCCTCAACGTCAAGGCGCTCAGGGGCCCTGACGACGCGCGTCGGATGGTCACCTACTGGGCGGATGAGGGCGTGACGTCCTTCAAGGTGTACATGCAGATCTCGCGCGCGGAACTGGCGGCCGTCATCGAGGAGGCGCACAAGCGTGGCACTAAGGTGACCGGCCACCTGTGCTCAGTGACCTATTGGGAAGCGGCAGAACTCGGGATCGACAACCTCGAGCACGGGTTCTTCGCCAGCACCGACTTCGTGGACGACAAGCGGGAGGACGAGTGTCCGTCTGGGAACGCGGCGATCCAGTCACTTCTCGAGCTGGAACCCGACGGACCCGAGTTCAAGGCGCTCCTCCATGGCCTTATCGAGCACGGCGTCGCGCTCACCTCCACCCTGCCCGTCTTCGAGACGTACACTCCCGGTCGCCCGCCGGTCGACGACCGCGTGCTGGACGCGATGCTTCCCGAGGCCCGCGACCAGTACCTGCGAACCCATGCGCGAATTGCCGTTCAAGCAAGACTCTCCCTGGTCGCGCCTCTTCCCGAAGCTGATGCAGCTGGAGCGCGCTTTCGCGCTGGCCGGCGGCCTGCTGGTCGTGGGCACGGACCCGACCGGCTACGGCGGTGTCGTCGCAGGATACTCCAACCTGCGTGCCGTCGAGCTGCTGGTCGAGGCGGGGTTCTCTCCCGTCGAGGCGATCAGCATCGCGACGCTGAATGGCGCCAGGTATCTGGAGATGGATGACCGGCTCGGGACGATCAGTGTCGGAAAGCTGGCCGATCTCGTCGTTGTCCGCGGCGATCCAACCACAAACATCCACGACATCGAGAACGTCGAGCTCGTGTTCAAAGATGGGATCGGCTACGACTCCGAGAGCCTGCTCGCATCTGTCGTCGGGACCGTCGGCCTCCGCTAGCGGGAAAGGACCACGCCTGCACGCAGGCCTCAGAGTCGGCAGCGCTGAGCGACGGCCCTGGTAGCCAAGCGCAGTCAGCGATTCAGGATGGCCTGCAGGAAGGCCAGCACGACCTCCCAGTTCCGCTCCACGCTCGCACCGACGCGTTCCGGATTGAGCATGGACGAACCGTGCACGCCGGGGTAGGCCATATAGGTGGCGTGCCCTTGTTCTTGGAACATCGCCAGCTGCCGCTGGACGTCTTCCTCCTGCATCTCCGAGGCGGACTGCAGGATCAGCAACGGGACGCGAAGTACCGCGCTGTAAGCATCCGGACGGCACTCCTCCATCGCCGCACCGGAGGCCGGCGAGAACGCCAATACGCCGTGAACCTCGCCGGGATGCTCCGCCGCCAGGCGCATCGCCAGGGTCGCGCTGTAACTGCTCCCCCAGGCGATACGCACCCCACTGTAACCCTCGGTCATCACGTAGCCAAGCGCCGCCTCCAGGTCGGCGTAAGCATCGCAGTACGAATACTCGGCCCCCTCCAGGGCACCCACCGTGCGGTTGATGCCACCCAGCTGCTCGCCCCCACGCCGTTGATCAATGGCCAGAGCGTTGAACCCTTGCCCGATCAGCCTGGGCACCAACGGACCGTACTCGGCCCGCGCATTAGCCCCGCCCTGGTGAAACAGCAGGATGATGGGCGTCGCTTTGGGCTCGTCCCCAAGGTAGAGGTCTCCGTACACGGTGATCGCGTCGTCGGTCACGAACGAGACCTCCCGCACGATCATCGAGTCGGCTTCCTGACCGAGGCAGCCGGAAGACGAGTTCAGCGCGGCCAGAGTGGCCACGCCAAGCGCTACGGCGTAGTCGCCCACAGGCTGTCTCATGCTGCGCTCCTCCGCGAGATTCGCTCTCGCACTGGGGCCAAGCTATGTTTCCGCAGGAAAGGGGGCCAGGCCGGAGGATGCGAGTCGGTTACATCCAGATCTACACTGGCGACGGGAAGGGTAAGACCACCGCGGCGCTGGGCCTGGCACTCAGAGCTTCGGGACATGGGCTGCGGTCCTATGTGGGCCAGTTCATGAAGGGCCAGCACTACGGCGAGCTGGCTGCACTCCGTGATCATCCCGACATCACGATCGAACAGTACGGTGATCTTCAGTGTGTTCGGCGCGAGGAGATCACCGCCGAGCATATCGCCCAGGCTCACCGCGGTCTGGACCGCGCCCGGCAGGCGATGCACTCAGGCCAGTACCAGATCATCGTGCTGGACGAGGTCAATGTGGCACTCTGGTTCGGACTCTTGGCCGTGGATGAGGTGCTGGCGTTCCTAGACGAACGGCCAGACAACGTTGAGGTCATCCTAACCGGTCGCCGCGCGCCGGCCGAGCTCATCACTGTAGCAGACCTGGTCACCGAGATGACAGAAGTGAAGCATTACTATCAGCGAGGTGTGACCGCGCGCGACGGCATTGAACGCTGACATCGACGTAGAGTAGCCGCACCGCAACGATGCGACTCGACCGCAGACTCTTCCTCGCCGTGATGCCGTTCGCCCTGCTCGCCTGCTCAGCAATCGGGCAAGACGAGTCGAGCTGTGCGGGTCAACTGGAAGCGCGCATTGTCGGGGTCCGTGCTGAGGTCTCGGTTCCGCGCGGCGAAGCCTGCTCCGTGGGCACCTACCAGGTGGCCGTCTGGTTCGAGGACGGCACGGTCCGCAGATTCTCGCGCGAGCGTGACGGTCAACTTGCTGGCCTCTGGCTTGTAGACCTGGCACACGATGGCGTGCTTGACCTCCTCATCAGCACGACATCTGCGGGAAGCGGCTCGTACGGCGCCGTCGCGTTGTTTCAGTGGATAGGAAACGAGTTTGCCGAGCGGAAGCTGGCACCTTTGGACAGCACACAGCGGACGGGCTATGCCGGGCACGACTTCTTCGAGGTCGTCGAGGGCGAGCTCTATCGGAGTTTCCCTCTCTACACGGACGACGATCCGAACTGCTGCTCGGTTGGGGAATTGGCGCGCTTCCGCTATTCCCTCGAACACGACAGGTGGGTCGAAACAGCCACTAATTTGCCAGCCGACGAGGACGCCACAGCCGATGGTCAGGCTGGAGGCGCACGTGCTGGCCTCTCACCCCCGCCAGGGGAGGTAAGTCATGGCAACGCCTGATGACCGCGGTATTTCCCGGAAGGAGTTCTTGAAGCTGGTGGCGGCGACCACGGCCGCGCTGGCGATCGACTGGAACGAGCTCGAGGCGCTCGCCGCCGAGATCGGCCCTAAACAGGAGATGCCCATAGTCGTCATCGGCGGTGGGCTCGGCGGCCTCAGTGCGGCCGCTCATCTGGCCCGGCGCGGCTTCCCGGTGATGCTCGTCGAGCAGCACTTCAAGCCGGGCGGCTACGCCACCAGCTTCGAGCGCGCTAATGGCAAGTTCGTCTTCGACGTCTCCCTCCACGCCACCGGTAGCACCCAGGGCAGCCTGCAGCCGGTCCTGGAGGGCGCCGGCGTCGCCGGGAAGATCGAGACGGTCGAGCTTCCGGAGCTTTGCCGTGTCATCACGCCGGACCACGATCTCACCTGGCCACAGCGTGACCCGCAAGCCATCGTGGACCAGCTGGCCCAGCTCTTCCCAGGGGAGGCCGAAGGGATCCAGGACTTCTTCGACTACATGCTCGGCATCCTGGACGACGCGATGAAGCCGTTCGATGAGGATTCCTGGTGGGACAGGCTGACCTTCCCACTGACGCACAGGAAGATGTGGGGCATTCGCAACAAGACGCTGGCTGACGTGCTGGACGAACACGTCCACGATGACAGGGTACGCGCGATCCTCTCGACCTTCTGGCCCTACTACGGCCTGCCGCCCTCCCGGCTGTCCGGCTTCTACTACTGCATCGCAACCTCGGCGTTCATGCGCTTCGGCGGTCACTACATCAAGCAGCGCTCCCAGGACCTCAGCGATGCGCTGCTCGAGTCGATCGGTGCACACGGCGGCCGGGTATTGCTCGGGACGGAGGCGACGGGGATCACGTTGAAGGACGGCGCGGTCACGAGCGTGATGCTCAAGGACGGTACGGAGCTCGAGGCCAGGGCGGTCATCTCCAACGCCAGCGTTCCGACGACGATGCAGATGTTGGCCAAGGCGAGCGCGCGGGGCGACTACCCGGAGGGTGCAGGCGAGTACCTGGAGACGCTCGGGACTTACCGACCCGCGATCTCGACCTTCGTCGTCTGGCTGGGGTTGAACCGGGAGATCAAGGACCAGGTCCAGGGCTACGAGATCTTCGTCGACCAGACCTACGATCCCGAGCGGGCCTACCAGGCGGCCCTCGCCTGCGATCCTATCGAGAGCGGCCTGGCCGTAACCGTGTACGACAACGCCTTCGAGGGCTATTCGCAACCGGGCACCTCGACAATCGCGGTCCTGATGGCCAGCGGCTACGAGCCCTGGCGGCGCTTCGAGACCGACTACTTCGCCAGCCGCAAGGACGAGTACCGGAGAGAGAAAGACCGAATCGCCCAGGCGCTCATCGAGCGGGCCGAGCAGCTCGTCATCCCAGGCCTGAGCTCGATGATCGAGGTCATGGACGCCGCCACGCCGCTGACCAACGTGCGCTACACGCGGAACCCTGAAGGCTCCATCTATGGCTACGAGCAGTCGCTGGCCAACTCGTACATGACCCGGCTGCCCAACACGACCCCCTTCAAGGGTCTCTACCTGGCTTCCGCCTGGGCCAATCCCGGCGGCGGTTACGAGCCGTGCCTGGGTTCCGGAGTGCGAGCGGTCAACGCGCTCATGAAGGATTGGGGGATGGAAGCGTAGAGCTGGCCCTGCCCCAGCACGGACGACTGCTCCTTGACGGCCGGGAAAAGCCGCGTGTATCCTTCAATACTCCGGCACCCCCACCTGTCTCCCCCACAACTCGAGCAAGACCATGTCAGGAAGGCGATCTGCCCGGTTGTGCCTCTCGGCGGTCGCGGTCGTGGGCATCATGCTATCGACCAACACCTGCGGCAGAGGCGGTGAGCAGCGAGACGTCGTGCGCCTCGGGTTTGCGGCCCCACTCGAACAGTACATCGGAGCCGAGACGCTACGCGGCGCCCAGCTGGCCCTCGAGCGAGTGAACGCCGATGGCGGCGTCCGAGGCCGCACCCTGGAGCTGGTGGCGGTGACGGACAGCGCGAATCCCGAGCGAGCCGTGCGCGTCGCGGA
>JGI2171J19970_10000062_pt1 | contig 40579 bp, 36 predicted proteins | sample DeeMarSWOR324_28_FD_19970 | JGI IMG/M metagenome (IMG submission 19970) | reverse complement strand
GGTATGCGGCTGTGGTTCTCCACCGCAAATACCCTGTAACGAAGCAGATGCGGTGAAATCGGCCCGCCCGAAGGGTAAATTATGCCGACATATAATAAAAAGAAACGCATTTGAGACCGGTTGAATGTCCTGCTAGAGGTGAAATCAGCGTAACAAGCAGATATCAATGAAAATAAATATTGATGTCGGCATAATTTATGAATAAATCAGGTTAAGAAGATTTGGGAAAAAATATAAAGCCCACAGATAAATCAAATCCCTGCAGTTAGGGAACAAGAGTAAAGGTATCAATTAGATAAAAGGCGCCAGCGTAAAACATAAGCAAAAAAACAATAATCATACTTTTAAGAACAATCTTCGTTTGTAATTTTTTATACAGAGCAAAAAGAAGCTGGTAAAGGGCAAAAACCTCGAGAGCAAAAGGAAGGAAACCTGTATAACCGAAAACGGGCATCTGGAACACTCTCCAAAAATTAAGATAGGGAATGTAATATTCCCAGTGAGATCCTGCCCAAAAATTCCAGAATTCCCACAAGAAACCGGCCACGAGGCCTGCCAATAACCAGCTCCAGAATCGGGTCCAATCTCTTTTCTCTAAGTCTCTCAAAAGAGTTTTGTTTTTCAGCCGATAATTTAAAGGCTCAAGCAGAAAAATAAAACACAGCCAGATGAAAGGGAAAAAGAGGCGAGGCCAGGTAAGGGCCAAAATAATTGATATTATTCCTGAAAAAAACCACGATTTAAGAAGAGCCGGTGTTCCTCTTATCCTAAACAATCCAAGTCTCTTCTTAGATAGGAAGCTTTGAGCAAACAGGGACATCTCTTTCATTGCCGGAATGACAGAAGCGTAAGCCACAAAATAGCCGATCCACCTTTCAAGAATGTTCTGAGGAAGACCGTGATATGTCCAGTTTTTCACTCTCAAATTAAATAGCTCAAAAATAAGCCAGACGAGAACAGAAATGAAAGCAGAAAAAAGAAAATTCTTCACGGAGTCAGAAAGGGGCGAGGTCTTACTTCTCCTAAAGTTTAAGCTGTCCATTACAAGAATAAAGGACCACCAGGAACAGCAAAAGAACCAAGTTTTCATAAAAGACACATCGAGAATAAGGAGAACTGCAGAAAATATGAGGCCGAAAAGGCCCAAGTAAAGGTTTAAACGAAGGATTTTTCCTTTCATCTTGCTTGCTTCATGTTCTCAATATTTTGATTTTTGTTCTACTCTACCTTAGAGGACTATTTCTTTTACTTTACTATGCTACTAAAAAATGCAATTTTTGCAAGCCTGGAGCGGGGGTAGGCCTTTTCCAAGGGAGGACAGCCGGGGTTAGGTCCTATCCAAAGGAATGCCATAAGGTCAAGAGTGCAGAAAAATATCTCTTGCCGATGGCAAGACCTGACCCCAATTAAAAAGACAAAATGAAGTCCACCTCTCAATATGATGACAAAGCATTATCCCAATAGAGAAATGGGACAGGCCGTATTCTTTAAGTGAGCGGACATTCTCACTACTCGAAGCCAGAACACAAGAAAACGGGCCCTGTCTCCAATTAAAAAGATTGAATAATTTCCTGTCCTCAATTATATTAAAAAATGATACAAAGGAGACCGAGATGAAAAAAGCGCTGTTAGTCAAAACTCTTATTGTGACTATATTCATTTCTGCCTTTATTCAGACTGGATGTGAGAAAGCACCATCCCCTGAAGAGCTCAAAGCATCTATGAAAATAGTGGACGTTGATACAAAGTGGGTGAAAAAATACTATCAACCTTGGCCCGCAAAATTGACGCTTGTTCCGGCAATTTCTTTCCGAGTAAAAAACCTCACTGAAAAAACAATTCGGCACGTAAGTTTTGAAGCCGTTTTCAGGTTCATGGATGATACTAAAACCTTAGGAGAAGGCTTCCTGCCTGGGCTTCCAGAAGGTTCTATTCCTCCCGGAGAAACGAGTGATACCATCCTTTTGAAAAGCCGCCTGGGAGTTGAAGGGAAATCCATTAGCCATTTCAGGAACAGTCCGCACTGGAAGATCGCCTTGGTCAAACTCTTTGTTCGGTTCAAAGGCTCCCGGTTTACTCTCCTGGGAGAGTGGGAGGTATCTCGGAAAATAGATTTTAAAGAACCGGAGCCTTATCCTCCAAAGAAAGAAGAGAAGCTTACGTCTTATTAATACCTCCAACCTGAATAAGCTTCATAAATAAATATTTTCAGGAAAGGAACTGTAACTCATGAGCGAAGTCATTCCAACAAGGGTATTCTTAACCAAAGGAAAGGGACAGCATAAGGAAAAATTAGCCAGTTTTGAGCAGGCTCTTAGAGAAGCCGCCATCGCTCCTTTTAACCTTGTTAAAACTTCGAGTATCTTCCCTCCTAGATGCAAACTTTGTTCAAAAGAGGAGGGACTGAAGTTGCTTAAGCCAGGTCAGATTGTTTTTTTGGTCATGAGCGAATGCGCAACAGACGAAGCCCACCGCTTGATACAAGCCTCGATAGGATTGGCCATTCCTAATGCTCCTGATCATTATGGCTATCTTTCAGAGCATCACAGCTTTGGCCAAAACGAGAAAGAAGCAGGTCAATATGCAGAGGACTTAGCGGCGTATATGCTGGCTACAACCCTTGGCGTGAACTTCGATACTAATCAAATCTGGAACGAGGAAAAAAATATTTATAGGCTAGCCGATAACGTTGTAGTCAGGACCAGACATATCACTCAGACAGCAAAAGGGGAAAAAGATCTCTGGACGACGGCCTTTGCCGCCGCTATCTTCATCTCTTAAAAAGGGAACAGGCTACTTTTTTCTAGTGCTCTTTTAGACGACATTCTGCATAATAAATAAGTCTCTCTCCTCGTCAAGAAAAAAAGTAGCCTGTCCCCTTTTTTACGTGCCCCCTTTTATAGGATTGGTTTGATAAATCAAATCCCTACAATAAAAATAAGTGCGTGCTTGATGAATCAAGCCCATACGGGAATGCTATATATAGTCGAGAGGATTGGGTATAAGTATCTTTATAAGACTTTTCTCTTTGAGTTCTTTTAAAAATTCCTCTAGTTTTTTTTGGCTTTTCTCATTAAAAAATTTCTCTTCTATTTCTCTCCGGGCTTCCTCAAAAGATTTAAGGCGACTCTCTTTTTTTTCTTCTAATTTCAGCAAGAACCAGCCCGTTCGAACCTTCAGCCAGGGAGTCATCTCCCCCACTTTTAGCTTCTCCACAGCTTGTTCCAGGTCTTTTTCTAATTCACCTTTTTTAAATCTTCCCAACTCTCCTTGATTATCCTTCTCTGGCCCCTCAGAGTACTCGCCGGCGATAGAACCCATGTCCTCTCCAGAGGAAATTTTCTCGTTGATTTCTCGCTTTTTGGCCTCGACTTCTTCTTCATTTCCTTCTTCAGCTGAAAGATAAATAGCTCTCAGTTTATATTCTGGAAGCTCTGTGAACTCCTCAGGATGAAGCTTATAATAATTAACAGTATCTGAGTCATCGACAACAACATTTCCACGGACTTCTGAATAAATAAGAGCTTCCCTCATCATATTTTCCCTCATCTTTTTCTTCCATTCTTCAAAATCAATTCCTTGCTGCTGGAGAGCCCGGATTAGCTCCGCATCCGAATTTAAGTTATTCTCTTTTTTTAAATTTTCCAGCCATAATCTCAGTTGTTCATCTGGATTAATCCCATCCATTTTCTCGGCTTCCTGCAAAAGCAGAAGGTCTGTTATCATCTTTTCTAAAAGATTCTCTTTCATGGCAGCATATCTCTTATCAAACTCTTCCCCTTTAAATTGAGCACTAAGAGCCTGGTAAAAATCTTCATGCTCTGCTTTAAATTGAGAGAGGGTAATAATGTCATCGTTTACGATGGCTACAATTTCCTCGATGACATCTTGGCCAAAAAGACACACTGCACCAGAAAATACCAATAGAAAAATTAGGATGGCGCTTCTTTTCTTCATATATTATCCCTTTGATACGGGAAAGATAGATTCATCGGATAGAAACTCCATTCGATATTACTTTTTAGATACTCCATGTGCGAAGAAATTATATAGTCTATTTTTAGATCCAGGATCTTTGCTTTTATTCCTGGCAAAGCTTCTTCTTCCGAAATCAACTCCGGCTCGAATCTTTTATCCACTCTGAAAATATGATACCCATAAGAGGACTCCACCACAGGGCTTAACTCTCCTTCCTCTAGGGAAAATAACACTTGTTCCATTTCAAAGGGAAGCTGACCCATTTCGAACACACCCATCTTCCCTCCTTTAATAGCTTCCAAACCAACGGATTCTGCCTCGGCAATCTTTCTGAAATCTTCCTCAGAAACATTCTTCACTCTTTCCATGACTTCGATGGCCTGATCCTCAGTTTCCAACAGTATCTGGCTAGCCTCAAGCCTCTCGGGCCGCAAAAATTCCCTTTTGTTAAGATTATAATACTCCTTAATTTCCTCTTCTTTGACTTCGATGTCTTTCACAAGCTCATAAGTGTATTTTTCTATCAATAACCTATCAAACAAAATCTGGGCATCCATTTCCTCCACAGAAACGTTGCTACCTTCAGACTTAAGATCGGTCGACAACTTTGCTAAATAATCCTGTTTCTCCTCCCAGCTCAAAGATATATTCTGGTTATTGGCTGATTGCAAAACAAGCTTCTCCTCGATAAATTTATCAAGAAGGCGACTTAGAGATACAGGAGTCAATGCCTTCCGGTCACTTCCGAAAGTGCCGCGAACATACTTTTCAAAGTCAGAATTAAGGTATGTAGTATCTTCAATTACAATGATGATGTAGCTCTTTCTTTGCGGGTCCTCGAGGCTAAAGCCTAAGGAATTTTCCTGCTCATTCTTCTCTCCGCAATTCGCGCCAAGAAAAATGAAAACTCCTGATAGGAAAAGGAAAAATAAGTTACGTTTCAACTTGAGCAACTTCATCTTACTTGCGCCTAATTTATTATATTATATAAAGATAACTCCTTCAAGATGGATATTGTTTCCTCCATAATTTCGGTCTCTTTCCAGGCAAGAATGGATAGGCTCATCACACCCTGAGGAGTGATTGTACCTGAATATTTCTCGATAAGCTTGGTCAGTCGAGCTAGATCGGCGGACGATGAGGGAAAAAATTTAAATATTATTCTTTTCCCTACACGGTCGATAGCATTGATCTTTATTTTCTGAGCCAAGTGTTTGATTATCCCGTAGCGAAGGAGCTTCTCTACACTTGAGGGAAGAGGGCCGTATCTATCTTCTATCTCTTCTTTTATTTTATCAATTTCACTTAAGTCCTCCAAAGAAGAAATTTGTTTATAAAGGTTAAGCCTCAGGTTAATCTGGGGAAGATAATCCTCCGGGATCCGGATATCCACTTTTAAGTTGATCTCGCTTTTAACTTCTTCTCTCGCCTCCCCTTTGAGTTCTTTAATTGTCTTCTCTAAAAGATGCATATAATAATCAAACCCAACTGCTTCCATATATCCATGCTGCTCAGAACCCAAAAAATTCCCGGCTCCCCTTATTTCCAAATCTTTGGCAGCTAAACGAAATCCTGATCCCAGCTCAGTAAATTCTTGAAGCGCTTTTAAGCGCTCCTTGGCTATATTTGTAAGCTCTGTAAACGGAGGAACTAGAAAATAGGCGACAGCTTGACGGGAGGAACGGCCCACTCTGCCGCGAAGCTGATAAAGCTGGGCCAGCCCAAAAAGGTCGGCCCTCTCTACAATAAGCGTATTAACAAGAGGAATATCTATTCCATTCTCTATAATTGTGGTTGAAACCAGCACATTGAATTCCTGGTTGACAAAGTCAATCATCTTTTTCTCAAGAGTTGAGCCGGGCATTTTTCCATGGACTACCGCGACTCTTGCTTGGGGTACAAATTTCTCTATCATCTTGGCAATTCTATCAATGTCTTCAATCCTGTTGTGTATAAAGTAAACCTGACCTCTCCGCGCCAATTCCGTCTTTACAGCAGAGGCAATAAGCCTGGGGCTGAAGGGAGTCACAACCGTATGGATGGCCAACCTGTCTTTAGGGGGTGTCTCGATCAGGCTCATATCCCGGAGGGAAGTGAGAGATAAATTCAAGGTCCTCGGAATGGGCGTAGCACTCAGGGTTAAAACATCGATATCGGTCTTCATCTTTTTAATTTTTTCCTTGTGACTTACTCCAAATCTCTGTTCTTCATCTATGATTAAAAGACCTAAATCGCGGAATTGAACATCCTTGGAGAGAAGCCGATGAGTCCCGATTACAACATCAATTAATCCCTTTTTTAAATCCTCGACAATCTTCTTTTGCTGGCCCTTTGTCTGGAGCCGAGTAAGGCTCTCAACCCTGACCGGAAACAGAACCATCCTGTTCGTGAATGTCTTCAGATGCTGGCTAGCAAGAACAGTAGTAGGACAAAGAACAGCCACCTGCTTTCCGTCCATCACAGCCTTGAATGAAGCCCTCATCGCCACTTCAGTTTTGCCATATCCCACGTCTCCGCAAAGAAGACGGTCCATCGGAAACTCTGTTTCCATATCATTTATTATCTCTTTTATGGCTCTCAGTTGATCTTCTGTTTCCTCGTATTCAAATGTTCTCTCAAACTCAGATTGCCAGTCACCTCCAAGACTAAAGCTAAATCCCTTCATAGCTTTCCTTTGAGCATAGAGATGCAACAGCTCCTTAGCCATCTTCTCTATGGCCTTTTTTGTCCTGGCTTTAGTCCTTTCCCAGGAAGGACTCCCTAATTTATTTAGAAGAGGTAAACTCGCGCCGACTTTTGAGTATTTTTGAACAAGATTAAGGTCCTCGACAGGCACAAAGAGCTTATCGTCATCCTTATAGATTATCTCGATGAATTCACGGTTTTTTCTTTCTATCTCCATCTTTATCAAGCCCATGAAAAGCCCTATTCCGTAATCTGCGTGAACAACATAATCTCCTCCTTTGAGGTCGCGAAAATCGGAGATAAAGGGCTTTGTTGGAAGACGAGAAACGATAACCTTTTCTTCCGTGAAAATATCCTTTTCAGAAAAAAAGGCTATTTTTTCTTGGGGATAGCTGAATCCATGATGAAGGATCCCAACAAGAAGTACAACCGCGGCATCCTCAGGGAAGACAAAGGACGAGGAGGATTCAAGATGCAGAATTTCACTCTGAGAGAGAAGGCTGGTCATTTTCTTGCGCACAGCCCGGCTTGAAAAGTAGATGAAGCATCTCTCTCTTTCTCTCTGTAACTTTTTCATATACTGAAGAAAGAAAGGAATCTTGTTTTTAAACTCGGGTACAGATTGGAAGGAGAAGGAGAATGTTTTCCGCCCTCGCTTTGGAGCGAGCTCTTGCCAATGAATCGCTTCATTTTTTATTTGTTCCCAGAGAGACTGTGGGTAAATTTCCTCCGGAGAGAGACAAAAATTTCCACTATTTTTAAGCTCTCTGTATTGCTCCCTTAAATCCTTGGTAGTCTCCTTCCATTCTTTTTCCACCTCATCAATATCATCAATAATAAACAGAGAATCATCTATATAATGATTGAAAGGAACAAAATGCTCTTTATTAAGAAGAGAAAGATAGAAAAAAGAAGGGAAGAAATCTCCCCGTTTCACTCGACCTATCTTTTCCTCTGTATCCTTCAAATGGCGGATTTCCTCTCTACCTCTAATCTTTTCCTCCCATTCCTGGAGAAATTGAGACGAACTTAAAAACTCCCTAAGAGAGGGGAGAAGAATGCGATCAATTTTACTTACTGAACGCTGATAGGATGGATCAAATTCTCGAATTGATGCAATCTCGTCGCCGCTGAACTCGATTCGATAAGGAAGAGGCTTCCAGGGAGAAAAGACATCCACAATCCCCCCACGCCAAGCATATTCTCCATGAGAATTAATCAAATCTTCCCTGGTATATCCGTACTCATCCAGTATGTTCAGAATCTGGTCGCGTCCATAAGCCTCCCCCTTCTCTAAATTCAGAAAGAGTCTTTTGAGATTCTGGGGGTTGGGGAAAGGCTTGAGCAAGCCGAAGATATGGGTCACAATCAGGGAAGATGAATTATTGATTAAATCATAGAAAAACCTCATCCTCGAGGAGATTGAATCGAGAGAAGGAAAAATCTCCAGGTAAGGATTTTCTGAGAGAACAGGCAGAGAGCTGAGGCTTAGATCAGAGGAAAACTGGGATAAGAAAAACCGGCACTGTTCTTCAATCTCGGAAAGAGGAAATGATGACGGCTGGATAAAAACAATTCTTTTCTTAGATTCCAGGGCCAATGCAGAGAGAAAATAGGGCTTGGAAGCTTCGACAAGCCCAGTGACTTTCAGACCTTTCTCTCCCTGGTTTATGGCACTAAGAAGCCTTTTGAATTCCTCTGTTTCTTTAAGAAAATCCAAGCTCATATTCCTATTATACTCGACACAGCTGGCGAGACAAATGCACTAGTTTAAAAATCCGCAATTCCCGAGCAGCAAGGCAGGTTGGAGGGAAAATAGAGACCCAGATTGGGGGCGTATTATTAATCTAAATCCCTGTAGGCCAATGGGGTCAGGTCTTGCTTTTTGCCTTTGCTCATACAAACGCAATTTATACCAATGCATTACATTACGGGCGACTCTGCTCTTTATATAAATGGGCAGGGGAGTATGGCAATCTTATCCTGAAGACATGATATATCTATGTCGCTTTCATTCTTGTATTGAAACTTTATTGCATTGGATGAGATTATTGAGACAGGCAAAAAGCAAGACCTGCCCCCCCCCATTTATGTCCCCTTCTTTTCGGAGCTAATTTAAAAATGAATAGCTACGTCATAAATAACAACATCTTTTATGAGAATGAAATTTCCCATTTTCCTGATTCAAATACTCTAATCTCGATTTCATCTCCCTCCATCTTGCACTTGTAAACTTCAAACCTCTTTCCAGATTTCTGGTCCAGAACTCTTTTTCTCGATATGATCTCTTCTATGTTGAATTCGCGGTTGCCGATTACGACGGACTTCGGAATCTCTTCTCCCTTGTAACCGGAATAAAATTTCAGCTCGAACATCCCACCTTCATCATTCTTTTTTGGCTGGCGCATGGTTCTATCTCCTGGGTTTTTTGCAGGAATAAAGATTTATAGGATATTCTATTATAATATTCATAATTTTAGGAAACAATAAGATAAAGGAAAAAAGAAGGCTAATGGGGTCAGGTCTTGCTTCTTGCCTTTGCTCATACAAACGCAATTTATACCAATGCATTACATTACGGGCGACTCTGCTCTTTATATAAATGGGCAGGGGAGTGTGGCAATCTTATCCTGAAGACATGATATATCTATGTCGCTTTCATTCTTGTATTGAAATTTTATTGCATTGGATGAGATTATTGAGACAGGCAAAAAGCAAGCCCTGACCCCCCATTTAGACCTCCCATTTTGGTGCATTGGATGAGATTATTGAGACAGGCAAAAAACAAGACCTGACCCCCCATTTAGAATTTATCTTAAACCTAAAACTGCAAGAAAATATTGATATAGCAGGAAAAGAAAATTATAATTCAAACCAATATCTATGAAGAAAATCCTAATCAAGATAATGGAGAATCTAAAATGAAAATGACTTTCTCAAAAAAACCTTTTTTCATTCTATTCATCTTTTTATTTTTGGGAGGAACGCTTTTTTCGCAATCCTCGGATAGATACTTTGATAAAGCAGAGCCTACCTCCAAAGAAGTAAGATTAGCAATTTTCTATCCTTCTCTTGGAACTATCAACTCTCTTGTAGAGCTCAGGAAAAAGGGCTTGTTTCCGCAGGAAGACATAATAGTCATCGGCGTTTACCACGAAAAGGAGAAAACCGACTACGAGAAATCAAAGGAGTTTGTCAAAGAAAACAACATGGAATGGTTCAAGTTCCATCAAATCTCAGGCGAGCTTAATAAAGATAATCTTTTTCAAAAAAATTCCTGCACAGAGGATTTTAAAAATATCTTTCAAAAATCAGACGGCATTATATTCTTTGGGGGAGCCGACATTCCTCCTTCCATTTACAAGAGCAAAACAAACCTCCTTACCGATATCGCAACTCCCTACCGTCACTTTCTTGAGCTTTCCTTTATCTTTCATCTATTGGGAGGATTTCAGGACGAAAACTTTGAAGCGTTCCTCGAATCTTCCCCGCAATTTCCCATCCTGGGCATCTGCCTCGGAGCCCAGAGCCTCAACGTAGGAACAGGAGGAACGCTGACTCAAGACATCTGGTCTGTGAAGTACGGGAAAAAATATTTTGAAGAAGTGATCGACCTTGGGAAAGAAAACTGGCATGCCAATCCCCTTGCCCGTCTTTATCCCGAAGAAGACCTTCTTCCCTACAACATGCATCCCATAAAACTCTTGGAAAGGGGTAAGTTCTGCTCTGAGATCGGTTTCGATAAAGAAGACACTCCATACATCCTTAGTGTCCACCACCAGATGGCTGATAAGTTAGGGAAAAGGATAAAAATCGCTGCCACATCCTTGGACGGGCAAGTTGTAGAAGCCATCGAACATGAAAAATATCCTAACGTGCTTGGTGTCCAGTTCCATCCGGAATTTCCCATTCTCTATGATTACGAGAAAAAATTCAGGCTTACCCCACAGGATACAGAGGAAAAAAGCTTGCTTTCCATCCTGGAAAGCAACCCCCCGAGCCTTGCCTTCCATAAAAAGATTTGGGCCTGGTTCAGCCAAAAATTAAAGAAATATCGCGAGAGCAAGAAATAACAAATCGCAGAAATTAAGGAATTCAGGAATCACAAAGTCACTTTTGCCTTTCTAATAATCCCAATATACCGGACAAAATAACGACCGTTGATAAAAAACAGGCACCCACGCCGATAAACATGGCAACACCAAGACTGGCAAATCCAGGCCAGACAGAGAACACAAGAGACCCGAAGGCTAACATTGTCGTGGCGCTGGTAAGAAGGATGGCCTTTCCAGTGCTGGCAAAGACTTGAGTTATCTTTCCTCTTCCTTCAATACGCCAGCGGTGCACGATATGAACACCGTCGTCCACTCCTATCCCGATAATCATCGGAAGACCCATGAAACTCACCACAGTCAATTTTATTCCAGCGATACCCATCAAGCCCACCATCCAGAAAACACCGATTGTTAAGGGGATCATGGCCATAAGAGCGTGCCCCGGCTTTTTGTAATCTATCCATAGGACTAAAAAAACAACGACAAGTGCCAGCAGGATCGCATTTCTCCCGTCTCTCCCAATAATCTCGATAAGGGCCCTAAAAACAGGCGGCATCCCCGTAGCATTTTCGCTGACTCTTTCTAAATCTACAACAAAGCGCTTTAAAAATTCTGCGTCCTGCCAGATGTTATCCGCCGGAAATATCGTGACTAAAAATTTTGTTCTACCCTCATTTACATACCTGTCTAGGACAGAGACAGGAAGATTTTCAAACTGAATCGGCTCCGCCGAAGACATTTGGATAACCGAGTTTTTAAAATACGGGGCGAAGTCTTTCTGGAATTCCTCCAATCCAGCCAATGCCTTCTTTTTATCCTTTTCTAAAATCTCGATTAGATCCTTTATTAGACTCTTGGGTTCGGGATCGTCAGCTTCACCAACAATCTCAGCAGATTTGTTATCCACCTTATCCTGACCTCCTAAAAAAGCCATATCCTGAATCTCTATAATGTTCATCTCTAATCGACCGAGTTCTTGGAGGAATCTCTCATAATTTTCTCTCCTGAAAGTGCTCCTCGGTTGTGTAACTTCTATCGCTTTTCGAATTTCATCGACGAACGGGATTCTCCTTTCCTGCTGTCTCCGCGAAGGGAAGTAGACAGAGATATCTTCTGCTGCAGCTACAGAACCTATATTTTTGGCTTCTTCGGCTATGGCCCTTGACTCTTCAACGTTGTCAGTCAAAATCAAGGCATAATCCATGCTCAGGTCAAACTTTTCCAGCACAGTATCCTGAAGTGTAATCGAAGGCAACCCTTTCGGCTCCATATTCATGTAGTTCTGGTCAAAAGAAATCTTTGTCGCAGAAAAAACTAAAAGGGCAGTAACTATAATAGATGCAATAAGGGTAGCAAGGTATCGCAGGGATAGAAATTTTCCCATATTTCCCAGGGATTTGAAGGAAATGTCTTTTAAGACATATTCTTTTATTAACTTCCCCTTTTTCCTCTTTTTCTCAAATCGACGTTCGCGCATAACAAGAAGAGAAGGAAGGAAGAGGAAAGTCGCGATTAATATGGCAAGCAGGCCGCCACCAGTGACAACGCCTAGTTCTTTCATTCCGCGGGAGCTGCTGATGCTCAATGTAAAAAAAGCAATGCTAGTTGTTAAACCTCCGGTTAGAATGCCTTTTCCGCTCTTGAGAAATGTATCTTCCATCGATCCTTCAATCTTTTTCCCTAAAGATCTTCCTTCCGTAAAACCGGAAATCATATGAATCGAAAAATCAATACCTAAACCGACAAGGATCACTGCCATCATGTAGGTCATAATATTCAAGGTTCCTACCAAGATAAAAGCTAGCCCCATAGCCCAGATGATTCCAACCACCAGGTTAAGTAAGCCCAAAACCGGTGCAACCCACATCCTGAAGGAAATGACCAATAAGAAAAATACTGCAACCAAGGCGATAACGGTCGTATAGCCTATGCTTTTCTCGCTGTAAACCATCTCATCATGCTCTACAGGCATCATACCCGTCAAACCTGCTTTCACGTCAGGAAAATCCTTCAAGACTGAATCAACCACTTCTTGAACAGCATCTACTCCATCAACAAGCTTGCCGATATCCAGCATGGTAAAATTTGGAATGACATTCAGGATGAGAGCTGTTTTGTCGTAAGAAAGAATATAAGGCTCACCAAAGAGAAGCTTATCAACAGCTTTTTGAGCAGCATTCAGGTGATTTTGTGCAAGAGATTTCTGGGGAAGACTTTCCTGCACGTAGCGCTGCATTGTGTTTACTAAGTTCTGGATACCATCCAAAAATATAAACGCCCCATCTTCTTTTTCTCTGGTCGAAAGAGATTCTTCGCGGCCAACGTATTCTTTTTCCAAGCTGTTGTTTATATTTTCAAGCAAGAGAACAAGATTGGGATTCTTGTAGACATCTTTCATGTTTTTTAGGTCATCTGCTTTTATGAGCATCAGTCCATGATTCTTTATAAAATCAATTTCCTGTTTATAATCTACCCGCTTGACGAATGGCTTTTTATCTTTCGGGTCTACGGTAAGCTTAATCTTAGGAACAGCTTCCTCAGCAAATGACTTTATCAATTCTTCCTCGCCCTCTACGACGACAACTATGCTGGTTGCCGAGACAAATTCATTTATGATCTTGTTAAAAGAAATCGTCCTTCTATCCTTGGAAGGCAAAAGGTCAGACCAGCGCATGGTTACTTTAAGTTGAGATGCCAAGGCCAAAAAAATGATCGTCAAAACGGCAACTATAACTAGCATCCGCCAGGGATGGTTAGCATGAAATCTTGCCAGGCTTTTAAGAATTTTTTCTCGCATCATTCACCTTTATGGATTTTTAATAAACAATGATAATTCTCCAAACAATTCTTGTCCAGATTAAAAATGGAAATTGTTTCGCTGGATTCCTTTAAGCTCTGCTCCAATTCAAAACTTTATACTCTTTATAAGCTCCTTGATCCCGTAAACCTCAGCTACCTTATCCCAGTTAATCTCAGACCGCCCCCTATCAGCATATCTCGCCTCTTTCTCATCTCTTGTCTTCTCTCTTATTAATATAATCTCTCCTTCTGATTCTACCTTCTTATATATCTTAGTCCTTTCCATATCCTTCCATTCTCTCTCCGTATATATCGTCTCGGATATCACATTCCCGTAGCGAGGAAGTATATATTCGTTTAGCTTCCCAACCAACTCTGCGGCCAGCTCTTTATCTTTCTTACTCTTGACCAGAATAAAAACATCAATGTCACTTTCCGGCTTTTCCCTCTTTCTTGAAACCGCTCCATACAACACCACTCTCAGAATAGTCATTTCTCTGATAAGAGTCTCATATATCCTTGACTTAAGCCCCCTGTATATCTTGCTCTCCAAATTAATAAGATTTGAGACTTCATTGACCAAGACGCTTTCCTTATTGAGAGCCCACTGCGACGCTCTTCCCACCCTCTCTCTGCTAACCATTGCATTTTTCCGGAATAGCTCCAGCACTTCTGAGACTCTCGAGGCTGATATGTTCAATAATCTTGCCATTTCTCTTCCGCTGTACTTCTGTTCTGGATTAAGACACATGAGTTTCATTACTGCAATTTTGACTTTGCTTGAGAATATTTCTTCTAACGCGTTATGGAATTTCATTTACTTATTGTACGCTTTATCGTTCATATGGATTAATTATTGCTTATATGTTCGCTATTCCGTACGATATTATAAATATTTATTAATAAAATTGCAAGTAAAGATTTTTTATAAATTGAACTCCTTTTTTTCGGTTTCTTTCTTCCATATAAGAAAACCGCAGTCCAATATTTCATACTTTCTGTTAACAAATGGATCTTCCAAGATAGAAAGATATAAGAATTGCAACATAGGTAATAAATCCACGGAAAAAGTGGTTCAGGCTACTTTTTCCTGAAGAAAGAATGAATAAAAAAGGAGCGGGAGACTGCCCCAGGAAAAAAGAGGACAATTCCTAGGTCAGGCCTTGCCATTGTGAATGGATATTTTCCTGCACTCTTTCCCTAATAGCATTCCGTAGGATAAGGCCCGCCTCCGATGATACAGAAAAAGTAGCCTGTCCCCTTTTTTATTCTTTTTTATTCTTAAGGAAGAATTATGTTGACAAATATACTATAATTATGATAGGATAAATATTGTATATATAATTAAAGAAGGGAGTCACAAATGACAAGATTTACAGTTCCAAGAGTTGCCCATTGTGCAGAAGGATGTAAGCATTCATCCTGAGTACGATGTAAAACTGCTCATCTGTTTTTCCTCTATATTATTGTTAGGGCTTGATTTATTGTAGGGGTTTGATTTATCAAACCCACCTTTTTTTATAGGGCTTTAATTTATTAGATCCGCATTTCGCTTTCGCGTTTTTTTCTTCTATTTTACTCGGAAGTTTCTTTTCGCTCTATACTTAGGACTCGAATGAACTAACGATTCTTTTGAGAATTTCGGAACTGGAAGAGCCCTCAAGATAGGGAATGATCACCACTTCCCCGCCCGCTTCTTCAACCTCTATCTTTCCAACTACCTCCTCTGGTTTCCAATCTCCGCCCTTGACTAAAACATCAGGCAGAAGCTGGGCGATGATTCTCTGCGGAGTCTCCTCTGAGAAAGAGGTGAGGTAATCTATTTCCTCTATGGCTCCTAAAATCTCAATCCTCTCTATCAAAGGAAAGATGGGCCTCGATGTCCCCTTTATCTTTTTGATCGAAGAATCATCATTTAAAGCCACGATAAAAACATCTCCCCTTTTCTTAGCTTCCCTGAAAAGATGAATGTGACCACTGTGGAGAAGGTCAAAGCAGCCGTTGGTAAAAACGACCTTTTTGCCGTTTTGTTTAAGCTGGCTTATTATTTTCACAAGGTCAGCAGGTTTTTTAAATTTTTTATCCATTTCCGTATAAGCTTACTATTTGCTCCTAATAAAAGCCAGATTAACCTTCCTCAGCATTTATTCTCCCGCGGAATATTTCTTCTGCTTCGGGTGTATAATTTCCTCGCTCGTCATAAAGAATGAAGGGAGGTAAAAGAACCTCTTTTTCTGAAGAGAGATTGCACTCTGCCAGAAGAAGGTTCGGAGGACTTTCTTGACGGGGATAGACAAAGCGAAGGGATTTGATCTTCAAACTGTTCTTCTCTATTGCCTGGAATAGATCATCTTTTCTTTTCGCAACATATATAAAATAAGCCCTTCCTTTATTCTTAAGCAGTTCCGCTGTTTTTTCCAATATGCCAAAAATATCGCATTTTAACTCATGCTTGGCGATAGATTTTTCCAGAGAAGAACTTAAATGACCCTCCCCCTTTTTAATATAAGGTGGGTTCGAAAAAATAACATCAAACTTTTTCCCTGCTTGATACTGGCGCAGATCCTCCCGGATAATGGAGATTTTTCTCTCAAGATTATTGAGTTCTACATTTCGCCTGGCTATGTCCGCCAAAGATTCCTGAATCTCAACGGCAGTGATGTGTTTAAAAGGCTTGATACTCAAGAGAAGAGAAATAATGCCATTCCCGGCTCCCAGCTCTAAGACTTCATCAGAGCGCTTTGTTTGAATAAAGTCAGCTAAGAGGGGAGCATCTACTGAAAAGCGGTATCCCTCCTTCTTCTGCAAGACAAGGATGCTTCCTCGATAAAAGGAATCAAGAGTCTCATCCTCGCCCTTCAATAGGTTTCTCTGTTTCATCTTCACTCAATTCAGTAAAAACAAGCACTTTCTCGGGAAGGACTTCTGCGTATCCCCCTTGCACAGATAAAGTTTCCTCTTTTTCGGCAACCCTGTACGTGATCCTTCCCTTTCCAATAGCTAAAAATAGCGGCCTGTGGCCGGGGAGTATCCCCAGATACCCATCCAAGCTCGGGAGTGAAAGCTCCTGGACCTCTTCATCCACCAATAACTTCCGAGGAGCTATAACCTTAAGTCGAAGAGATGGAGGTAACTTCTGGATCATGCTGATCTTAATTCCTCTGCCTGCTTGACAACTTCCTCAATGCTTCCTGTCATATAGAAAGCCTGTTCAGGTTTATCGTCGTGTTGACCTTCCACAATCTCTTTGAATCCGCTAACGGTCTCCTCAATGGTTACATATTTTCCGGGCCTTCCGGTGAATTCCTCTGCGACAAAAAAAGGCTGAGAAAGGAACCGTTGAATCTTTCGAGCACGGGCAACGATAACTTTATCCTCTTCGGAGAGCTCCTCTATGCCCAGAATGGCAATGATATCTTGAAGGTCTTTATACCTCTGAAGAACTTCCTTGACGCTCCTCGCCATCTGATAGTGTTCCTCGCCCACCACTCTTGGATCCAGTATCCGTGAATAAGATGATAAGGGATCAACGGCAGGGTAGATACCGATTTCGGTGAGAGCCCGGGAAAGGTTTGTGGAGGCATCTAAATGAGAAAAAGTTGTGGCCGGCGCTGGATCGGTGAAGTCATCTGCAGGCACATAAATAGCCTGGACAGAAGTGATCGATCCTCTTTTAGTTGAAGTAATCCTCTCTTCGAGCTCTCCAAGTTCGGTTGCCAGGTTTGGCTGATAACCAACTGCCGAAGGCATTCTTCCCAGGAGCGCTGAGACTTCTGAGCCAGCCTGGACGAAACGAAATATATTATCGATGAAGAGGAGGATATCCTGGTTCATCTCATCCCTGAAATATTCTGCAACAGAAAGAGCAGCCAAACCGACTCGGAGTCTTGCTCCGGGAGGCTCGGTCATCTGGCCGTAGATGAGAGAAGTCTTATCGATGACTCCTGATTTCTTCATCTCCAGCCAGAGGTCATTTCCCTCTCTCGTTCTCTCACCCACGCCTGCAAAAACAGAATAGCCTCCGTGTTTTATGGCCACATTGTGGATCAGCTCCATGATAATGATGGTCTTGCCAACGCCTGCTCCTCCAAAAAGACCGACCTTCCCTCCTTTCAAAAAGGGCTGGATAAGGTCTATCACCTTGATTCCTGTCTCAAACATCTCGAGCTTGGTGCTCTGCTGCTCTAAGGATGGAGGAGGACGATGGATGGAATACTTCACTTTGGCCTCGATAGGACCTAGATGGTCAACTGGCTCGCCTATGACATTCATCACTCGTCCCAGGGTTACCTCTCCGACTGGAACTTGAATCGGACTCTCCAGATCAATGGCTTTCATTCCTCGAGCCAGGCCGTCTGTGGGATGCATAGAAACACACCTCACCTTATCCTCACCCAGATGCTGCTCCACTTCAACCACAATATCTACTGGAGTGATGGTACCGAATCCTTGGCTCTTGCGTTGATCAACCTTTATCCCAAAGTCCTTCTTGACTTCTTGAACAGAAGAGGGAGTGGTATCGAATCTTTCACTTATGATTCGAATCGCGTGGTATATTTCAGGGAGTTTAACACCCTTGAATTCGATGTCCACAACTGGCCCGATGACCTGAACGACCTTCCCGACCTTTTCTTCTTTTTTTTCTTTTGCTTTAGATTTTGCTTTCGGCTTTACTTCAGGCTTATCTTTTTTTTTCTCGGAAGTTTTCGGCTTTACTTTTGCCATGCTTCTCTCCAAATTATCTATTTTCCTGCCAAAGCCTCAACGGCTGTCATGATTTCCAGAAGCTCCTTGGTGATTGAGGCCTGTCGAATTTTGTTCAAGACCAATGTCAAGTCACCTATTAAATCCTCAGCATTCTTAGTGGCATTATCCATAGCCATCATCCGAGCCGCATGCTCAGCGGCCTGAGACTCAAAATAGAAATGCCGGATTTGACTCTCTAGGTAAAAAGGCAAAAGACTATTGAGGATAGAACCTGCTTCTGGCTCCCAGTCTGGAGCTAAAACTTCTTGGGCTTCTCCTTCTGGAGGGCTAAGGGGAAGGAGCCTGGTAACGGTCACCCGGGGATATAGAATGGATTTGAATTCGTTGTAGGCCACATAGACAGCATCTGTTTTGTTAAAAACATAGAGCCGCATTAAAAACTGAGCCAATTCTTTCAGATCTCCTGAGGTTAGATCTTGAACTTGTTCTGAGTATGCACGATCAACGGGAAAGGGATGCTTCCTAAAAAAACTAAAAGCTTTTTTCCCGATTAAAACCAAATTCACCTGAGATCGTTTAGCTTTCTCCTCAAAAAAGGATAAAGCTTTCTCTAATAAGTTTGTATTAAAAGCTCCACATAAGCCCTTATCAGAAGTGATCACCAATCCCTCTATCTTCTTTTCTTCTCTCTCTATGAATAAAGGATGGACTTCTCTTTCAGCCCAAGGAACGACTTCGGAAATTAAATCAGGAGAATTGTGCCAGTGGGGGCGAGCCTCCAGAACAGCACGCTGCGCTTTCTTGAATTTAGCCATGGACACAGTTTTCATGGCTTGTGTAATCTGCTGCGTATTCCTGACACTTTTTATTCTTCTTCTGAGGTCGATTAAAGCCGGCATTTTTAAGCTTTTCCCTCTTTAAACCTGGAACTAAACTCCTTTAAAGCTGAGCTAATAGCTTCATCCATATCTGTACTAATTTCACCTTTCTCAGCGATTTTCTTCAAAAGCGTCGCCTTTTCCTTTTCAAAAAATTCATATAGTTTTCTTTCATATTCTTTGATCTGCTCAACTTCAAACTCATCCAAAAATCCTCTGTTCCCTGCATAAATTATTAATATTTGTTTTTCAACCGGTAAGGGGGCATACTGATCCTGTTTCAGAACTTCAGTCAATCTCTCGCCCCTATCGAGCTGGGCCTGGCTCGCCTTATCCAGTTCTGTACCAAACTGAGCAAAAGTTACCAGCTCCCGATACTGAGCTAAGTCAAGGCGTAATTTTCCCGCCACCTGCTTCATGGCTTTGACCTGAGCATGCCCTCCGACTCTTGAGACAGATATGCCGACGTTGATGGCTGGCCTTATCCCCGCGTTGAACAACTCAGGTTCTAAGTAAATTTGACCGTCTGTGATCGAGATAACATTTGTCGGGATATAGCCTGAAACATCTCCAGCCTGTGTTTCGATGATAGGAAGCGCAGTTAAAGATCCCCCTCCGTGCTCGTCATTATATTTAGCTGCTCTCTCAAGCAGCCTTGAATGGAGGTAGAAGACATCCCCAGGATAGGCTTCTCTGCCTGGGGGCCGCCTTAAAAGGAGAGATATTTCCCGATAGGCGGCCGCATGCTTGGAAAGGTCATCATAGATGAGAAGAGTGTGCTGCCCGTTATCCCTGAAATACTCTCCCATAGCACAACCGCTGTAAGGAGCGAGATATTGAAGGGGCGAAGGTTCGCTGGCGTGAGCAGCCACAACTATCGAATAATCCATAGCTCCATAATCTTCAAGCACTTTTATGACATAAGCGATCGTGGAATTTTTCTGGCCGATAGCTACATAAATACAGACAACACCCTTATCTTTCTGATTGATGATGGTATCTATGACAATAGCTGTCTTTCCTGTCTGACGATCTCCTATGATGAGCTCTCTCTGGCCTCGTCCGATAGGGATCATGGTATCGATGGCTTTTATGCCAGTCTGGAGAGGCTCCTTCACCGGCAAGCGGTCAACAACACCTGGTGCCAAACGCTCGACCACCATGTAGATATCGCTTTTTATGGGTCCTTTTTCATCTAAAGGTATCCCCAGAGGATTCACCACTCTCCCGATCAAGGCCGGTCCCGCCGGAACCTGCATAATCCTGTGCGTACGTTTAACCAAATCTCCTTCTTTAACAAGATGACTCTCCCCCAAAAGGACAGAACCAACACTATCTTCCTCTAAATTCAGGGCAACACCATAAACTTCCTGAGGAAATTCAAGGAGCTCGTTATACATAACCCTGTCCAGTCCATAAATCCTGGCAATTCCATCTCCAACATAAGTTACAGTCCCAACTTCTTTAATGTCGACTTCTGTCTTGTATCCTTCGATTTGGCGCTGGATAATTTTACTTATTTCATCTGCTTTAATTTCCATTTTTCCGCCTATCCTTCAGAGATTTCTTCCTTTAGTTTCATCAAATTTCCCTTTATCGAGACATCGTAAACAATGTTTTCTCTTCTTACCCAAAGTCCACCAACCAGTTCAGGATCGATTCTGTACTTTAATATAACTGGTCTTTTCTCTAATAGTTCTAATTTTTTTTCTAACTTTTTCTTCTGGTCATCCGTGAGGGGAACAACAGAGGCCACTTCAAAAGTATATGCTCCCTTCTGCTCATTCCAAACTACCGGCAACGACTCTATGATATCGGGAAAAAGCTCAAGTCGATTGTTTTCAACAAGCAGTAAAATAAACCTTGAAGCTTTCTCCCCAAAAGTTTGCTTGGCCAGTACTTCTTCGGCTATCTGCGTTTTTTTTGTCGTCGGCAGGAAGGGGCTGTAAAGAGTATCTTCCAGCTTTTCGTGCTTGCGGAGAAGCAGTGCGAAATTAGACAGCTCCTGGCTGACGGCCGAAAACTCTACTTCATTCTTGATAGAGTTAACTAACCCTTGAGTGTATCTTTTTACGAGAATTTGACTTTTCATAGAGTTCGTCGAGTTTTTCTATGGATTTATCTATAAAAAAAGACTGGTCTTCAGGACTCATTTTTTTCTTGATCCTCTCTTCTGCCAGTGCTGAAGCCAGTTCTGCTGTGTATTGTTTGAGGTCTTGGATTCCTGCACGCATGAGCATTTCAATTTCTTGCTTGGCAAAATATTTGATCCTCTCTGCTTCTTGCTGGGCGAGTTGAATAACCCTCTCCTTTTCTTTGCGGCCCTCAATCTCTGCTTCCTTCTTTAGCTTTTCTATCTCGTCTTCCAGGGTGGCCAGGCGGGCTTTTGCTTCACGAAGCTTCAGTTCTGCCTCTCTTTGGGCATCTTCTGCATCTTTAAGGCCCTGTTCTATCTCCTCAGACCTCTTCTGGAGAAAATTCCGGATAGGCTTAAAAAGAAAATAAGCCAAGCCGCCGAATAAAATGATGAAATTTATGGTTTTCCCGATAAAATCCCTGAAATTTGATGAATGTTCCTCATCTGCAGAAACCATGGAGATAAAGAAGGGCAACAAAAGCAAAATTAGCAGGATTTTTCTTGTCGGATTTTTCATTCTAAAAGCTTCTGCTCGATTCTTTCGGCCAATAGCTCGGCTTCAGCACCTAATTCCCTCCTCAAGCTCGTGGTCTGCTTCTCTAATTTCTCTTGAGCCTTTTCAACCTGATTCCTGTACTCTGTGCTTATATCCTCCAGCATGCGTTCTCTCTCTTTTAAAGCCTCATGCTTAATATTATCCTTTGTCTGCTCGGAAAGAATTCTTGCGGATTTTAGCCTTTCTTCAATTTCATTAACAGTTTTTTCATAGACTTCTGTAGACTCTCGGAACGCTTCTTGTCTCCCTTTAACTTTATCTTCCCGTTCTTCCATTATCTTTCGCAGGGGATTAAAAAATACTCGTGAGAGGACAAAGACCAGAATCCAAACTATTATAAATATGGCGATGAAGCTCGCATCAATCTCGATCATTTTTAAAAAAGGAAGATGAAAGAATTAGGCAAAAATTTATCATTTTTAGCCTAAAAAAGCAAGTGAATATGGGGATGTTCCCCAAGCTAACATCCCCTGCGTTCGGCAAGGTACAAGACTTATTCTAGTTTTTCTTGAGATCGATATTTCAAGGCAAAAAGTGTAGTACTTTGGGGAACGTCCCCTTTTTTGTTACATCTCCCTCTTTTTGAATTCTCCTACTAAATAGAGAGAACCTGCAGCGAGCATACAGCCTTGGGAGCCAGCGCTTCGAAGTGCCTTGTCTATAGCTTTATTAATGTCCGGCTCTAAGACAATTCGATCCTGGAAGCTTTGAGCCTGCTTCTTTATCTCCTCTGGCAAAGCAGCCCTGAAGTAAGGGAATCGAGTTAGGATAATTTTATTTGCCAGGGGGAACAGGATACCAGCTATTTTGGCGATTTCTTTATCTCGCATAATAGCGAAGACAAGGATGAGAGGAGATGACGGAAAATCCTCGAAATATTTTTTTAAAGCTCGAACTCCTTCTTCGTTGTGGGCCCCGTCCAGAATGACCAGCGGATTACGGGAGACAATTTCCAGGCGGCCTTCCCATATTGTTTTCTCTACACCGCTCACAATCTTTTTCTTCTCCAGTTTTTTCCAGGCTTTGGAGAGCTGCTCTGAAGCAGCGATAGCCACAGCCGCGTTTTTTCCTTGGTGTTTTCCTTGAAGTGAGGGCGTAAACGAATAATTTTCTTCGTCTGTCCTGTAGACAAACGAATAGCCTCTTTCCGTCTTATGGGTGATAAAACTTCTCTTCCCGGCGAAAACTGCATGAAAGGGGGCTTGAAGCTCTTCAGCTCTCTTTTTAATGGTTTCAAGGGCTTCCTTTTTCTCCACTCCGCAAACAACGGGAATGCTNCGTTTCACAATCCCTGCTTTCTCAAAGGCTATCTGGCTCAGAGTTTCTCCCAAAAATTCCTTATGTTCCCCAGAAATCGTGGTAATAACTGAAAGAGAAGGCTCCACCACATTAGTAGCATCAAACCTTCCCCCCATGCCCACTTCCAAAACAGCCATATCCACCTTTTGCTCATTAAAAAAAAGGAAGGCTAAACAGGTGAGCAGCTCAAAATAAGTGGGCGGCGAGAGTAATTTTTTTGAAGCGATTAACTGCTCAATTCTCTTCCTGAGGATTGTAAGCCATCTGCAGAAGCTTGGAGTCGGGATGAGCTTATTTCCGATTTGGATCCTTTCTTCGACTCTAACCAGATGCGGGGAAGTGAAGAGACCAACTCGAAAGTTATGGAAAGCTAAAATTTGGGCAAGCATGGCACAGACAGAACCTTTCCCGTTTGTACCTGCCACTAAAACCGAAGCGTATTTCTGGTGGGGATTGTCGAAGGAAGAAAGAACGGTGCTAACATTATCCAGACCGAACTTAATGCCTAAATTTTGGATTTTTTCGAGATAACTCAGGCATTGCTCGTAGTTCATTCAGAGCTGTTGAGGAAGAGCCGCAGGGCTCTAATGATGTAAGAGCGCATTTTTTTCCTGTTCACTACATCATCAAGCATTCCGTGTTCGAGGAGAAACTCTGACCGCTGGAATCCTTTGGGCAGCTTCTCTTTTATGGTTTGTTCAATAACTCGAGGTCCTGCAAATCCAATAAGCGCATTCGGCTCTGCAATATTGATATCCCCTAACATGGCAAAGCTAGCTGTAACCCCGCCAGTAGTAGGATCGGCCAGGACAGAAATGAAGGGAATACCAGCCTCATTTAGATTGGCTATCGCAGAGCTTGTCTTCATAAGCTGCATCAGAGAGAGAACACCTTCCTGCATTCTTGCCCCCCCTGAACAAGACACAGTGATAAAGGGCACGCGCTCCTTAAGGGCTAGCTCAGCAGCCCTTGTTATTTTTTCCCCGACCACTGAACCCATACTGCCTCCCATAAAAGAAAAGTCCATGGCTGAGATAATAACTCTAATCCCTCCCATTTTTCCTTCGGCATTCAGTACCGCATCTTGAAGCGATGTGCGCTTTTTGTGTTCCTTCAGTCTATCCGAATATTTCATACTATCTTCAAACTGGAGAGGGTCTAGAGGGAAAATATTCTGGTCTATGAGACTATATTGGCCATCATCGAAGAGCATCGTCAGGCGCTCGGTTGCTGACAGCCTGAAGTGGAAGCTACAAAAAGGACATACTGATAGGTTATCCAAGATGTCCTGCTTATACAAAATACGACGGCAGTTGTTACATCGGGTCCACAAACTAGACATTAATCTTCACTAAAAATCCAGCAGATCTTTCTCGAAAATCATTTTTTCCCAAAATCCTATTTTTTCTTAAGCATTTCAGTAAGAGTCTGAACCACAGAATTTGGACTTGGAAGATCTGGAATCTCTGAAAAGTCTTCCTCTACTTCTCCCGCCTTTCCTATCAAACTCAACACGCGTTTTAGTAATTTGTCTTGATCAAACGGTTTTTCAAAATAATCAGAAACACCAAATGTTTGTAAAGCTTCATTTCTATACTGATGACCTTTGTAGACTGCTGTAACAATTATAACAGGAACTCTTCCCTTAGTATCAAAGGTGATCTTCTGAGCTAGGTCAAAACCGTGCATTCTGGGCAGCATGGCTTCAAGCAGGACCAAATCTGGCTCATCGGCTTTAAATTTCTCGTATGCCTCAACACCGTCCGCGGCTGTAATGACCGCGATTTTATGCGCTTCAAAAAGCTTAGACAGAGAATCTATGCTTTTTCTGTCGTAGTCGACGATGAGAATTTTTTTCGGCTCCATGCTATATCTTGAAAAATAAAAATTTTAAAATAAACAACTTAGATTGTCAATGAATGGAGGGATTGGGTAAGCATTTCCAATGTCGTTATTAGAAAATGTTTATAGAAATAGCCTAGCTCCCTTCAGATTTTTAACGCCATTCTCCATTCGCTCTTCTCAGCGGCTGCGTAACTCGCTCCGCTCAGACATACTCGCCGCCCGACTCCGTCGGGTGCCCTCGAAAAGCAAATTCCGAAGGCTAAATCTTCAATGGTCGCTGCGGCTATTTCCCTAAACATATATCTAGATTATAGCAATCGGTTAGCGCGGATATGGAAATGCTTTGAAGAATATATAAAAAAGGAGGAGAACAAGGCTGTTCTCCTCCTAGATGCGAAGATGAAATCTGAGGATTACTTTTTCTTCAAATAGATACTGCCGCTAAAGGTGGAAAGCTTCACTAAAGGTCCTCCTTTGTTGACAGCTCCAGATATTCTTTTTTTGCTGATTTTACCTGATATCTTAATTTCAAAATCGCTCTCGATACTTCCGCTAAAAGTATTTGCCTCAAGGTCAAAACCAGAATCCGCAGGCAGGGTCATCTCAATTCTCCCTGTATGAGTTTTAAGAGTATATCTCCCGTCTTTATTAATTTCTCCATCATAAATAATTGCACCAGTTACTGTATTACCATCTACAACTCTGGCCTCAGAAACTTCCTTTAGCACTATCCTGCCTGTAACCACAGTGGCTTCTATGGAGCCTTTGATTTGGCTCGCGGTAATCCTCCCGGTTACTGTCTCCATAAACGCGTCTCCCGTAATATTCTGAACTTCAATTTTTCCAGTCACAGTCTCGCAGTCCACTCCTTTGTCCGCTTTTTTTACCACAACATCTCCGGTCACTATATTAACCTTAACGGCGCCGCCTATCTTCTCGAGGTCGACATCACCAGTCACTGAATCGATTCTTACAGATGCCTTTTCTGGTATCACCAAACTATATTTGACGGAAACATTCAACGATCTTCTCCTCTTGAGTCTTCCTTCATCAGGGTATTCGGTCTTGATCCGAAGAGTATTGCCTTCTTTTTCAACCTCAATCTTGACCAAGCCTGCATTTTCTTTAGCTTTATCAAGAGTTGAAGCTTTAGAAATCTTGGTAGCATCAATCTTAACCTCTCCCTTATTCCAGGTTTTAACATCAATGCTTCCGGTTATGTTCTCTAATGTAACCTTCCCATCCTTTGCCAAACTGACGGTTTTTTCGAATTTCTCTTCGTATCTCTCTCCCGCTGTTGCCTCGGCGGCATAAAATCCCATAAAAAATAATAATACGGCCAGGGCAGCCCCCCACTTTGTTGTTTTGTATGAACTCATAATGACCTCCTATTTTATTGTTTATATTACGGTTTTGAATTCCCTTTTCTGGGAAGACGCTTGCTTTGTTTCCATCATTTCATTAAGAAAATTCATTTTTTCCCTGTAAGCGGCCAGTAAATAATTCCTGGCATCTATATTCTCAGGATTCTGCAGAACCAACTGTCTACAGGCCATTATAGAAGCATCGATGACTTCAAGATTGCTCTTAAAAACCTGAGCGATCTGAGGGTCCATTTGCCCCTCCTGCGCAGAAATCGCCTCCCCCAGGGCCTTTATAGCTTTTTGATAATGGCTCTCGGCTTCATCCAGTTTAGCCAGCGTGTATTTCTGCAGATCTCCTCTTGCCAGAGAATCCTTTCCTGTCCAGTACCGCAATCCTAGTATAACCGCACCAACAATAAAAGCTAAAATCACTACCGAACTTAAGACATACTTAAGCTTTGGCGGGGAAAAAATAAGGCCTAACCAGCCTCTTTTGCGCGGCTTGAAATCCAGGACTCTCTGCTCCTCTGGTTCCAATCCTGCCTTTATCTTAATCCATGTTTGGTCTGAGGGTACGAGCTTTTCTAACTTCTTAGAATCCTGGACAATCGTCTTAAAGTCCTCTAAAAGGTGCTTACAATCCGGGCAGACTTCGAGATGCTGCTCGACGTATGCCCTTTTCCTGTCCTGAAGACTCCCGTCTATATACTCGCTTATTAATTTTCTCGCTTTAGAGCATCTCATTTCCCTCTCTCCTTAAGCATGATTTTTTCTTTTTCAAGGTACTCGCGGATCTTCATCCTCGCTTTGAATAGCTGTGACTTGGATGTCCCCATCGAACATCCCAACATCCGGGATATTTCTTCGTGCTTAAAGCCTTGAACATCGTGAAGAAGAAAAATGCTTTTCATTTTACGGGGCAGTTTATGTATTGCATTGTCCAGCGATTTCTTCACTATCCTATCAGAAGATTCATGAGTTTTCCCCTCAATTGTTCGTTCCACTTCACTGAGAGGTATAGTTCTCTGAAGCTGGATTCTTTTACCCCGTAAATAGCTGTAACAGGTATTAACTGCTATGCGATAAATCCAGCCGACAAAAGTATCCTCGTTCCTGATGTATTGGAGGTGAGAAAAGATTTTGAGAAAAATATCCTGCAGCAGGTCCTCAGCAATTTCCCTGTTATAGGTGTAACGATAGACCAGGCTGAATAACGGGCGGCTAAAATGCTTGTAGATAGCCTCCAGAGCTTGAATGTCTCCCTCACGGCCACGCTTAACCGCGTCTTTAAGAAGATAGGAGTCTGAGAGGCTTATTTCCTTAGCCAGATCTTTTTCTTCCTCAGTCATGATTTGACTCTCCGCATTGAGTTCCATTGTAGCAGAATGAGCGACACTTATTCTACACTGCGCTTGATGGATTATGGCTGCGACAGGAAAAAACATCTATACTTTTCTCCTCATTTTATTATGATGAAACAGAGGCGCAAAAGGTTGCCTCCGCTTTAAAAAAAATGGCATAAGGAAGTTTTTTTTGAATATGAATATGTTATGATGTTTCGGGAGGATAGCACTATTTGTAACAGAAGGAAAAAATATATAATCTACGGTAAACGTTCGAGGGTAAAATGAAAAGGTTTATTCAAATTGGCTTTGTTCTTCCTTTCATCTTGTCTCAATTTTTACAAATTGGCTGCAAAACAAGAACTGCTCAGCCCGGAATGCTCGAAGTTTCAGGCCTGATCGAAGCCATTGACACAGATATACGATCCCAAGTTCAGGGGGAAGTCAAAGAGATCTTAGTGCGAGAGGGTCAGCATATCAATAAAGGAGAATTGCTCTGTCTTCTGGATGAAGAGAAACTTGCAATCCAACTAAATCAGGTTCGAGCAACCCTCGAAGGATCCCGCTCGAAGTTAAAGCTTTTTCAAAAAGGAACAAAAAAGGAACTCATTGCTGTAGCCAAAAATCAGATTGAAGCGGCAGAAAAAGAACTGGAATTAGCCCAAAAAAACAAGGAGCGCATGGACATACTATTCAATGAAGGAGCTATCTCCACCGCGCAAAAAGAGCAGGCTGATTTGAAACTCAAAGCAGCCCAGGAACACTATGAGAGCACAGAAGAAAATTATCAGCTTGCTTTGCGGGGAAAAGAAAGAGAAGAAATTGAAATGGTCAATGCGGAGATCAGGAGTCTTCAGGCACAAGAAGAATTTCTGCTGAGACAGATTCAAGATACAAGAATAGCATCTCCAATCGCTGGCTTCCTGGAAACAAGACATATCGAAGTAGGTGAACTGGCTCTTCCAGGAACACTTCTTTTTAGCTTGATTGATTTAAGCCAAACATATGTTAAAGCCTATGTCCCTGAAAAATTCATCGGAAAAGTAATAATCGGAAGCAAAGTCGAAGTCCTCTGCGACTCTTTTCCAGATAAAGTTTTCCAAGGAAAAGTCGATTTCATCTCTGATCAAGCTGAGTTTGCTCCAAAAAACATCCAAACTAAAGAGGAAAGGCTGAAACTTGTGTTTATGATAAAATCCTATCTCGAAAACCCACGGAGAGAGCTAAAGCCAGGAATGCCGGTGGATGTTAAAATTTCCGTTGTTCAGTAAATCCGAGACTCAGCGAATCATTTTGGGGCCGCAAAAAAAAGATGAGAAAGAAAATAATTTTAATATTTTAATGAGGTCACTACTCCGCTGCGCACCTCGCAATGACAATTTATTGTATGAGATTGCCCAGCCTGCTCCGAGAAAAACGAGGAGTCTTCTACACTCCTTGCAAATACAATTTTTTTATGAGATTGCCGCGCTTTGCTCGCAACGGAAGATTGCTTCGCTCCTTTGGAGCTCGCAATGACAAGCGAGGGAATCTCCGGCGCTTCTTGCGTGCATGAAGGCGCCGCATTTGTCAATAGACAAAATGATCGCTGTCAAAACTAAAAACCTGACGAAAAAGTTCAACCAGCTTGTCGCTATCGACAATATTGGCCTTGAGATAGATAAAGGTGAAATTATCGGGATTATCGGGCCTGATGGTGCCGGAAAAACAACTTTTCTTCGCCTTCTCGCCGGCCTGCTCAAACCTTCCTCAGGCTATATCATGCTTGAAGGAACCGATGTTGCTGAAAACCGGCAGAAGATTAAAGAATTTATTGGCTATATGCCTCAACATTTCAGTCTTTACGGAGATTTAAATGTTTCAGAAAACCTTAAGTTCTTTGCAGATCTCTATGGAGTCCCATCGGATAAGTTTAAAGAAAGGAAAAAAGAATTACTGCGTTTTAGCGGCCTCTCTCCTTTTGAAGATCGATTAGCCAGGAATCTCTCAGGAGGAATGCAGAAGAAATTAGTCCTTGCTTGCAACCTCTTTCACACTCCAGAAATTCTTCTCCTTGACGAGCCCACAACAGGAGTGGATCCGGTCTCAAGAAAAGAGCTCTGGGATCTTCTCTTTCAATTGAACGGCCAGGGAACAACACTTCTCATCACAACACCTTACATGGATGAAGCCCAAAGATGCCATAAGGTTGGCTTCATGTATGAAGGACGAATGTTGAGCTACCAGTCACCTCAAAGCCTGCTGGAGGAGAGGGAAGAGGAAACAATAGAGCTAATAGCAGATCATAAGCATCTAAGAAAGCTTTTAGAAAAGCTGCCTCGTTTAAAAAACATCTATCCCTTTGGAGAAACTCTTCATTTAATCTTCGAACTGGGCACAGGAGGGGAAAAGATAACAAAAGAGTTTTTAGAAAAACAGGGAATTCAAATCCGTATCTTAAAAAGAATCACTCCTTCTTTCGAGGATGCGTTTCTCGCCCTCATCGAGGAGCAAGTTGCAGTGCGCACGTAATAAGGTGGGCTTGATGAATCAAGCCCCTACAATAAATCAAGACCCTGCAGATAAATCAACGCCTGCGGATAAATTAAGGGCTACAGATAAATTAAGGGCTACAGATAAATTAAGGGCTGCGGATAAATCAAGGGCTACATAATATAAAAATGTATGGAATTGATGTAAAAAATTTGACGAAAAAATTCGGCCAATTCACTGCAGTCAACCAAATCACCTTCAGCGTAAAAAAGGGTGAAATTTTTGGCTTTTTAGGACCGAACGGTGCCGGAAAATCAACCACAATCCGGATGCTGTGCGGAATCCTGAGACCTACTTCAGGAAAAGGCATTGTCGGAGGATTCAGTATTGACACCCAACCAGAAGAAATAAAAAAAATCATAGGTTACATGTCACAGCGTTTTACGCTTTACGGAGATCTCACCGTTGAAGAAAATATAAATTTCTACGGTGGAATCCACGGACTCTCTGCTTCCGTGAAAGAAGAAAGGAAAAAGTGGGTAACAAAAATGGCAGGCTTGATAGGAAGGGAAAGTTCCCTGACAAGGGAACTCGCAGGCGGTTGGAAACAACGTTTATCCCTTGGCTGTGCGGTTCTTCATAAACCAAAGATACTGTTCCTGGATGAGCCGACAGCAAGTGTGGATCCTGTCTCCCGCAAAGATTTCTGGGATTTGATTTATATATTATCGGAAGAAGGGACAACAGTTTTTGTGACATCTCATTATATGGATGAAGTTGAGCGCTGTCACCGACTCGCCATCCTCTATTCAGGAAAGATCATAGCTGAAGGCTCGCCAAAAGAATTGAAGAAAGAATTCACCGGGGCTGAAGAGTCCACTCTGGAAGATGTATTCCTTTCTGCCATCAAAAGAGAAAAAAATGAAGAATAGAATCCTTCCTCTGACAAGGAAAGAAACTCTCCATATCCTAAGAGACCCTAGAAGCCTGTATCTGGCNATAGTATTGCCGGTGGTCTTACTTATCCTTTTTGGCTACGCTATAACTTTTGATGTCAGACATATCCCGGTNGGGATAGTTGATCAAGATAGTTCNTCCCTTAGTCGAGATTTCATCTCCCGGGTGAAGGGAAGCGAATATCTTGATCTAATCTATCTTTCAAATTCCTCTGCTGGCATAGAAAGCCTCTTAGACAAAGGCAAGGTCAAAATCATATTGGTCATCCCGCATCGTTTTTCTCGAAACCTGTCTAAAGGGAAGGATACTCCTCTCCAGCTTTTGATTGATGGAAGCGATAACAACACAGCCCAAATCGGTTTAGGCTATGTTACGAGAATAGTCCAGATTTTTTCAGCAAATATCATCCTCAAAAAATTGAACGAACAGGGAGCTGTTCTCAAAGCAGGCAGCCTACCAATAGATGTAAAGCCAAGAATCTGGTATAACCCAGACCTTCGTAGTACAAATTTTATCGTGCCAGGCTTGATTGCAGTTGTGATGATGATTCTTGCAGCAATGTCGACTTCTTTGACCATTGCCAGAGAATGGGAAACCGGAACAATGGAACAGCTCATTGTCACTCCTGCTAAACCTCGTGAAATCATCGTTGGCAAGCTAACGCCTTATTTCTTTTTAGGGATGATCCAAATCTCGCTGGTTGTCCTCGTTGGAACGCTTTTGTTCAATGTGCCTCTTAAAGGAAATATATTTTTTCTTTTTTGCGTCTCTGGAGTCTTTCTTATCTGCGGCTTAGGGATGGGTCTTCTCATTTCAACCACGACGCGCTCACAGCAGTTAGCCTTTATGTTCTCCATTCTTATTACTCTCCTTCCTTCCTTTCTCCTTTCCGGCTTTATTTTTCCTATCTCCAGCATGCCTCGAATCATCCAATTTGTTACCTATCTTGTTCCCGCAAGATACTTTCTGATTGTCCTGAGGGGAATTTTTCTCAAGGGAACCGGTTTGGCAATTCTTTGGCCTGAAGTTGTCTCACTTTTTGCCTTTGCTTCACTCATCGTACTTGCCTGTGCTAAAAGGCTTAGATTAAGCCTGGAGTAAAAATGTTCAGAACTGTCCGCCATATTATTCGCAAAGAATTTATCCAGACTTTTCGTGATCGAAGGATGCTCTTTCCTCTATTTGTTGCTCCGGTCGTCCAGCTTATCCTCTTCGGGTATGCTGTAACAACAGATATAAAGCATATCTCTCTGGCAATTTTGGATTACGACAGGACTCACGAAAGCAGGCGCCTAGCCTCTTCTTTCAGCCAATCCGAGAGCTTCAACCTGGACTATCATTTAAAGTCATACCAGGAAATTGATGGACTTCTAGATAAAGAAAAGATTAAAGCTGCCGTCGTAATTCCTCGAAAATTTGAGATGAACTTAAAAAAAGGAGAAACCTCCCTTCAAGTCATCTTGGACGGGACAGATGCTAATTCGGCAACGATCATCATGAGCTATATCTCTAACCTTATAACCAAACATTCGGAGAATATTCTGGCTGAAATCAGAAGCAGCAGAGGTGTTGGAATTGTCGCTTCTCAACCAAGGGTCTGGTATAATCCGAATTTAAAAAGTTCTGTCTATATGGTGCCAGGAGTTATTTGTCTCATCCTTCTCATCACAACTCTTCTCCTCACATCAATGGCCCTGACTAAAGAAAGAGAAATGGGTACCTTGGAGCAATTAATCGTATCTCCCATAAAACCTTTGGAGTTAATCATCGGTAAGACAATTCCTTTTGTCCTTATTGGCCTTTGTGATGTTGTCTTAATCATCTCAGCCGGAAAATTAATCTTTGATGTGCCTATAAGAGGAAATCTCCTCTTCCTTTTTGGTGTCGCCCTCCTTTTCGTACTCACCACATTGAGCGTAGGTCTTTTTATATCAACCATCTCCCGCACACAACAACAGGCTATGATGACTGCTTTTTTCTTCGCCATGCCCGCCATGCTTCTTTCAGGTATCTTTTCTCCGATTGAAAACATGCCCAAAATCATTCAGTATATCACTCTCTTGAATCCATTGAGATACTTCAGTACTGCCGTAAGAGGAATCCTTTTAAAAGGAAACGATATCTCCATCCTCTGGCCCCAGGTTCTTGCCCTCTTTTTCTTTGGAATAACGGCTTCTGTTTTCAGTGTTCTTCGGTTCAGAAAATATCTCGAGTGAAATCGCTCAGATAGGTCCCCAGCGCATCAAAACCGGCGGGATGAGGGACAGAAAGCCAAAAATCACCCAGACGATGAGAAGTGGAATGAGCCACTTCGCCCATTTTTCCCATCTCAGCCTGGCTAGTCCTAACACGCCCATGGTCACACCAGAAGTAGGAAGAACTGGATTTATATATTCAGCCAGCTGAAAAGCAAAGACCGTTGTCTGCCGTGTAATGCCCACCAAATCCCCGAGGGGAGCCATGATCGGCATGGTCAGTGCAGCCTGGGCTGTTCCTGAATGGACAAAGAAATTGATAACGCACTGGCAGACAAACATCATCTGGGAAGAAATAACGGGATGGAAACTGGATATGCTCTTGGCCATATAATAAAGTGTTGTATCAAGGATCTTCCCATCCATTGCAACAACAAGAATGGCTCGGGCGCAGCCTATGATCAAGGCAGCGTTGATCATATCCTTTGCTCCACCGACAAAGGATTTGGCTAAATTCTCAGAACTTAGCCTTCCAAGAATTCCGGAAAGGATTCCTAAAGCAAGGAAAAGACCGGCTATCTCATTGATATACCATTTATACCGGAGGATTCCAAACACCATAAGAGCTATGCCCAAAAGGAAGAGAAAAAGAACCCGCTTATGGCGCGTGAGAAGTGCGACTTTCTCCTGATGAGCCATATCAAGTTCAAGACTTTTTCTTCGCTCCAAATCTTCTTTATATGTAGGGCTGATTTTTGGATCTTTTAATACCCTGGAAGCATAGCGCATAACGATTATTATGGCGATTGTTGTTCCTACAACCCAGATGATAATTCTATAGCCAATTCCAGAATAAAGAGGTAATCCTGCAATTCCTTGAGCAATACCCACTGTAAAAGGATTAAAGAAAGCTCCCGCAAAACCAGCAGCCGCCCCTACAAACGGTATAGAAACTCCCACAATCGTGTCATAGCCAAGAGAGAGGGCCAGGGGAACAAAGATAAGCACAAAAGGCATAGTTTCCTCGCACATACCGAAAATCGACCCTCCCAGCGAAAAAATAATCATCGTTATGGGAATAAGCAGTGCTCGCAAGGCTTTGCTCTCGCCAAATTTTAAAGCGAGATTATGAATGAAGGCAGTAATAGCACCAGTTTTTTGGATGACAGCAAAGGCCCCACCTACGACAAAGATAAAAACAATTATGGATGATGCCTCGATAAATCCCTTAATGGGAGAAATAAAAAGTGCTCCAATCCCTTGCGGCTGACGCTCGCCAAACTTAAAAGAACCTGCTAAAGGAATAGTGCGCCCATCTCTTTCTGCTCTTTCATACTCTCCGCCTGGTACGATCCAGGTAGCGATGACAGTCAAAACCACCATAATATAAATGAGAACAAGAGTATGAGGCAGTTTTACTTTCTTTAAATTCATTATCTGACTACGCCTTTGGTCTTTAAACTAAATCTATCTCCGGAGCTCAAGATATGCATGATCATGTTAAATCCACTTAGCAATCGAGACGAATAAATGCGAATTTGTGCTTGAGTAGCATCGTAAACAATAACATTTCGCTCTCCAATTACTTCAAAGATTTCATCAGGTGAAAGAATAATAGCCGTCGATTCATCAATCCCAACTCCTAGAAGCTTCGGGTTTTCAGCCACAAGGCTGATGAGGCGGTTGTGGCGTCTTCTCCTTATAAAATGCTGGTCAATGATTGCTGTTTTTATAAAGCCAAGACCTCTTACGGTAACAATATTATTGGCCTGGATAGTTTCGAATTCATGGCCTTCCTTAACATCTCTTTTTTCATCTCCGGTAATCATGATCTCGCTCATCACCGCTGCTCCAGCACTTGTTCCCCCTATGACAGCTCCCTTCTCATAGATTTCCAGAAGCTTCCTGTGGATCGGGGTATCGATAAGAATATCCATAAGGCGGGATTGCGCCCCGCCCGAAAAGAAAACACCACCGACATCATCGAGAATTCCGGTATTTTCCACGTTCAGAGCCTGCTCTCTGGTCAGTATATGATACTCGACCTCTCGTGCTCCAAACCTTTTGAGCTGTTCCGCCTGTTCAGGCCCGACTTCATGTGGTACGCTGCTTGCCATGGGGAAGATAATGATTTTTCCGCTGTTAAATTTATCGGCAAGTTCTACAAATTTTTTCATCATGGTTTCGGGTCGAGAACCACCTCCAATGATGAAAAGATATCCTTTCACCTCCGAAAAAGCTGGAAGAGAGATGAATATATGCAAGCTCAAGAACAGAATCAGCATTTTTTTCATCTTTTGCCTCCTCTTTTATCCTGCGAAATAAATTGTAGGTGCTTGATTTATTGTAGGGGCTTGATTTATCAAACCCGCCTTATAATTATCCGTGAGTAATTGATTCATCTTGTGTAGGGGTTTGATTTATCAAACCCGCATTTTTTATTGAGCCTTAACAAAAAATTTCTCATTTAAAGTCAAATTATAATATCTCAATCACTCTTAAAAAGGAAATATTTATTAAAAGGAAGTAGGCATCTTCATTTCCGTTATTAGAAAATTTTTTGAGAAATAGCCTGGCTCCCTTCAGATTTTTAACTGGAAGTCTTATTCAAACCATGTTAAAAAATGCATTATGAGAAATTATGGAGGGTTAGCAATGAAAAAATTGAAATATCCTGGGCATTTTTTCGTACTCTTGGTCTTTGGGCTCGTGGCGATTTTCCTATATCCTGCGGAGGAAATAAAAAAAGAAACTCTTATTGTCAAAGGGCTTTCCCAGCCTGTTGAGATCATCAAGGATAAATGGGGAATCTCCCATATTTATGCTCAGAGCGAGAAGGATCTCTTCTTTGCTCAGGGATTCAACGTAGCCAGAGACAGACTCTTCCAGCTTGAAATATGGCGTCGGCAGGCAACAGGAACTATGGCCGAAATTCAAGGCTCCAAAGCTCTCAAGCGCGATATCGGGTCGCGACTTCTCAAAGCCCGGGTTGATATGAAGACGGAGATGAATCATTACCATCCCAGAGGAGAAAAAATCATCCCTTCCTTCGTCAGAGGAATCAACGCTTATATCGACCTCACCAATAAAAATCCAGACCTCCTTCCTTTTGAGTTTCGTCTCTTGGGCCTTAAACCGGGCTCTTGGACTCCAGAAGTAGTCGTCTCCCGCCATAACGGACTCTTCCGGAACGCTGGCTATGAAATTGCCTTTGCTCAATCGGTCCATATATTAGGTGCTCAACAATTAAAGAATCTGCTCAACCTTCATCCTGGCGAACCTTCACTCAAACCAGATGAAGGAATAGACCTTGGCCTTGTCTCAGACAATATCCTGGAGCTTTATTATGCCTCAAGGGCTCGAGTAAGATTCGGACCCGAGGATATCATTGATCCATCTCACAAGATAAATCAATTTCCGTCCCCTTCTCCTGCTCTCATCCCTTCACTACCGGGACAAAGAGTACGGGATGCTTTTTTCATGCACCAGAAAAGATTGTTTCCCCAATTTGCTCCTCCTTCCTTGGTTGCGCAACTTCGTCATGAGATGAATTTGGGGAGCAACAATTGGGTTGTCAGGGGGAAACTCACCTCCACCGGCCACCCTATGATGGCCAACGATCCCCATCGAAGCCAACAAATTCCCTCGCTAAGGTATTGGGTACACCTTGTTGCGCCAGGGTGGAATGTAATAGGAGGGGGGGAGCCCGCCTTACCAGGTGTATCCATCGGCCACAACGAATACGGCGCCTGGGGACTCACCATTTTTGCCGTAGATCAGGAAGACCTTTATATCTATGAAACCAATCCAGCTGATCCCAACCAGTATCGATATCAGGGAAACTGGGGAAAAATGAAGGTTATTCGAGAAAAAATCCGGATAAAGGGTAAGCCACTGGTCAGTGTAGACCTCAAATTTACCCGTCACGGTCCGGTCCTCTGCGAAGATAAGAACCACCACAAGGCTTACGCCTTGAGAGCAGCCTGGCTTGAGATTGGGGCAGCGCCGTATCTGGCAAGTTTGCGAATGGATCAGGCCCGAAACTGGCAGGAATTCAGAGATGCGTGCAGCTTTTCCAGAACTCCGTCAGAAAACATGGTCTGGGCTGACATGGGAAACAACATTGGATGGCAGGCAGTAGGAATCACTCCTCTTCGCCAAAACTGGAACGGCCTCCTTCCAGTGCCGGGAGACGGGAGGTATGAATGGAAGGGATATCTTCCCATAAAAGAACTGCCTAATACATTTAATCCAGAGGAAGGCTATTTTGCCACAGCAAACCAGGATAATATTCCACCAGGTTATCCCTATGATGTGGGATTTATATGGACTGATCCTTATCGTTTCTCCCGAATTCGGGAGTTTCTGAGTTCAGGCCGCAAGCTGACCATGATAGACATGATGGACCTGCAGCAAGACGTCCTTTCCATTCCGGCCCGAACACTGGTTCCTCTTCTAAAGGGACTCCGTTCAACTGATGAAAGGGCTCAGAAGGCGTTAAAGATGCTTCTCTCTTGGAATTTTGTGATGAACCCTGATTCTGTTGAAGCAGCCATCTACATGAGCTGGGAGAGGCGACTTTCGAGAAATGTTTGGGACCTTTATATACCGGAGAAAGCGCGAAGATTCTTCCCACGCCGTTCGCTTAAAAAAATGATTGATTTCCTGAAAGCTCCAGATAGCCACTTCGGACCCAACCCTGCCACTGCCAGGGATGCTCTTCTGATCAAAAGCCTTGAGGAAGGAGTTTCAGACCTAGTTAAACGCCTGGGCTCGGATATGAAAAAGTGGCAGTATGGCCAGGAGAAATTCCACCATATCAAAATCCAGCATATGCTGAGCAGTGCTGTTAAACCTGAACTTCGAGTTGAGCTTGAGGTTAGGCCCTTGCCCAGGGGAGGGAACAGCTATACAGTGAATAACACCTCAAGCGGTTATAACCAGACCTCTGGTGCTTCTTTCCGGATCATCGCTGATCTTGGAAATTGGGATTACTCCGTAGGAACCAACAGCCCCGGGCAGTCAGGTGATCCAAAAAGCCCTCACTATGCTGACCTCTTTGAAATGTGGGCCAAGGGAAAATATTTCCCGATCTTTTTCTCTCGAAGCAAGATTGAATCAGCTGCTGAGAGCATCACAACCCTCAAGCCTAAATTGTAGGCGCTTATCTAATGTAGGGCTTTGCTTGTCGTAGGGGTTTGATTTATCAAACCCACCTTTTTTATTGTGGTAGCAATGGGATCAGACCTGCAAAACTTGAATAATTGCNGTNAGACTTTTTTTGTAGGGGTTTGATTTATCAGACCTACATTCTGTTTTGTAGGGGTTTGATTTATCAAACCCGCACTTTTTGATAATCCGTAACGATTTAATTTATTTATAGGGGCTTGATTCATCAAGCCCACACTTTTGTTCATTTTCATGTAAGGATTTGATCTATTCACTTGGCGCTTCTTCTCTGATCCAATCCTTTATTTCAGCAACAGAAGGAATTCGGCCCGAGGCTTTGACTATCTTGTTGATGACAAGAGCAGGAGTAGAAATTACACCATAAGAAGAAATCTCTTTAATATCTTTTACCTTCTGGACATCAGCAGCAACATTAAGTTCTGTCAGGGCGTTTATGGTCCTCTTCTCCACTTCACTGCAGCGGGGACAGCCCGGTCCTAATATTTTTATTTCCATCTGATTCCTCCTTGTATTATCCAAAAATACTCCCGTATACAAAGCCTGTCACTGTGGCCATGACTACGACAAGCCCGGTGTAAATAAGAGTTTTCTTTGTACCAATGATGCTTCGGATGACCAGCATGTTGGGCAAAGAAAGAGCAGGGCCTGCAAGAAGAAGTGCCAGAGCTGGGCCTTGATCCATCCCTGAGCCGAGCAGACCCTGTAAAATGGGAACTTCGGTAAGGGTGGCAAAATACATGAGAGCTCCAGAAATTGATGCAAAAAGATTGGCCTGGATTGAATTCTCACCAACAAAGCTTACAATCCAGTGGCTGGGAATCACACCCTCATGACCGGGCCTTCCTAACAGGAAACCTGAAATAAGAACTCCTGCAAAAAGTAAAGGTAGGATTTGCTTTGAAAAAAACCAGGTTGAATACATCCACTCTTTAAGTTCCTCCCTTTTGAACCAGTTCCAGACCATCCAGGCCAAAACTAAAAGGAACCCACTTCCGATAAACCACTTGGCCTTGTATATGATGAGCAAGAGTTTAAAAGATGCCTCGTCAGATCTTCCCCAATTGATGAAAACAAGGAATCCAATCATAGAGGCAAAATAGAGAGCGTTTTTCCACAATGGCCTGGCTGTCTTTATCTCTTCCAAGGCTACAAATTCCTTATCTTTACGATTTTTCTCCTCTTCCTTACGAAAAATAAAATGCATCAGCAAACCAATGACTACAGCAAAAACCACAGCTCCAACGGCTCTTGCCAGGCCAATCTTGTAGCCTAGAACTTTGGCGGTTAGGATAATGGCCAGAACATTGATAGCTGGTCCGGAATAGAGGAAAGCTGTCGCGGGTCCTATACCAGCGCCTCGAGTATAGATTCCAGCGAAAAGAGGAAGCACCGTGCAGGAACAGACAGCCAATATTGTGCCTGAAACTGAAGCAACGCTGTAAGACAGGATTTTTTTTGCTTGAGCCCCAAAATATTTGATAACCGAAGACTTGCTAATAAACACGGCTAGAGCTCCCGCGATAAAAAAAGCGGGCACAAGACAGAGCAGGACATGGTCGCGAGCATATTCTTTTAGAAGCGCAAAGCCTTCGATGAGGCCATTCTGGAAACGGATGCTTCCCACAGGAAGCCAGAACACTACTAAAAAAATTCCTAAGAAGAGCAGGAATATTTTCCAATCTTTCATCTTCTATGTATCTTTCTTTTTACTCTTATAAACGAAACGAATCATCTGCATAATTCGACTCTATTGACTTTCTTTGCTTTTTCCCTATCGGCCAGAATCTCATGGTTGTCTCTTAAGGAACGACGAAGAATTTTCAACATCTCTGAAACAACAGGGATTGGACTTTTACTGGGCAAGGAATAATTAACCCATTTGCCTTCCTTCCTGTCCTCGATCAGTTCTGCTTCGTGAAGAAGACTGAGGTGCTTGGAAACTGTGGAAGGGGCAAGGTTCAGGACAGCCGTTATTTCACAGACACACATAGCCCTGGCTTCTAACATTTTCATAATTCGCAATCTATTCTTATCACTCAAGGCTTTAAATACTTTTAAATGATTTTTCATAACTTTTTCCTTTATTTTTATATTTCGCCAATTGACGAAATATTATAAC
>JGI2171J19970_10000060_pt1 | contig 41341 bp, 36 predicted proteins | sample DeeMarSWOR324_28_FD_19970 | JGI IMG/M metagenome (IMG submission 19970) | reverse complement strand
TAATTTATCCACACAGAAAGAGTTTCCCATTTGTATAGATCCACATGATCAATATCATCCAGCAATCTACAAAGATATTGTAGTCTGGGAAGATCACAGATTTGGTGACAAAGATACCTATCAGTATTACTGGGACATCCGTGGGTATGACTTGTCTACTCAGGAAGAGTTTCCCATAACCATACATAAGAGTGCTCAAGAAGATCCAGCAATCTACGGAGATTATGTGATCTGGGAAGATGAAAGAGAGTGGAGAAATGGTAAAGATATCTACGGGTACAACCTTTTAACCGAAGAAGAATTCAAGATAACCACTGCTCCAGAAGACCAACACAGTCCGGTAATTTACAACAACATCGTCATCTGGATAGACGAACGAACTCTCAGAGGCGAGATCTACGGGTACAACCTTTCAACATGTCAAGAGTCTCAGATTACGACCAGAGATTTGGGCTGGTGGAGTTACCCAGTAATGTACGATGAAATCATAGTCTGGGGAGAGTGGACCTTAGATGGAAGAACCATTATTGATGGTTATAACCTTTCTAAATCAAGAGAATTTCGAATATTCAGAGATTTCTTCTACCTGTGTAGACCTGAAACCTACGAAGGAATGAGACTGGCAATCTATGAAGATATTGTTCTATGGGTTGATTACAGGAACTGCAACTGGGATATCTATGGATACAACTTGAGAACACAAAAAGAGTTTCAAATCACCACCGATTCACATGACCAGTACAGTCCCGCACTCTATTCGAATATAGTAGTCTGGACAGATGAGAGAAATGGTAATACTGACATTTATGGGTTCAACCTCCTTTCACCTGCCACGCCAGTATTCTTTAACTACAGAATGAAGCTGGTTTTTCTTGTCATTTTCTGTGGAATTCTGGTTGCACTGCCTGCATTAATCTCTGTGTGCAGAGAAGCCTATGTGAAGCGTACCGCCCCGGAGAGGACAGTATTTGAAGAACCAAGAGATTTTAGAAGAAGCATTATTCCATCAATTTTATGCGTCTTAGCTGCTGCTGTACCCCTCTCATTCATTTTATATGATATCATTCACCATATTACTGTTGCGTCATCAGAGTTATTTCTTAACGTTGTAATGTCAATTTTACTCTATTTTGTGCATTTTTTTCTTTCTAGTTATCTTATATATGGTGCGGTTTGGTTTAAGAGAACCCCTTATGTCCGTATGACCAATAAAGAAATTACTATATTTACACATGGAAAAATTATATTTATACGTGGAAAACGCAAAGAAGTAATCAACTGGCATAATATCAAGGAAATTAATTTCAAGAAAACCAAGGTGGAGTTAATAAGTTCCTCTGGTAGAAAGGTTGAGATCCATTTGCTTCTGGTAGATAGGAGAGACAAGGAAGATTTAGTTCAGGCCCTGAGGCATTCCCCTTATAATGTGTCATCTTCTCTGTGAAAAGAATCTAGGCAGGTTTCAACCCTTTCCAAACCTATCAAGAAGACTACCCGCACCTGTTTGTCAAAATGAGAAAAGAGATTAAACGCTATAAGTTCCTTTTCTTTTGACAGATTGACTTCTAACAGATTGACTGACAGGTTCAGGCGTTTCCATATTTTTCAAATAACAGTACACCCAGAACCAGCACAACGACACTGCACACTACTACAACTGCAAGGTCCAGCAACACGGTGGGGCTGGTCACTGGTGCACCCCTCAACAGCAGTGACGTTAATGCATCAGTCACGTAGTAGCTCGGAACCACTCTGCCAGCTGCCTGGGCAGTTGAAGAAAANCCCGCCGATACGAATGTTCCCAGAAACATTTGAGGCATTATAAATATGAACGAAATTCCAGTAGCAGCTCCAGGGGACTTGGATACAGATGCAGTAATCAGACCGAACCCAACACAGCACAGTGCAAATGCAGTAACAATCACGAATGCAAAGAGAATCTGTGCTGCTCCAGCACGTGTAGAGAACCCCACAAGAAAGGCCATAACAAACACGAGGGCCACCTGCACAACAGCTGCTGTCATGTTAGAAACAGCATGACCCACCATGAACTCTGCAGATGTGGCCGGTGTCGTATTGATTCTTCGGAGTAACCCTCTTTCTCTGTCAACAGTGAAAGATTGTGATACTGTCATGATGAGAAAGATTGCAGCAAAAGCGAATATACCAGGGGCCATGTAGTCAAACATGGTAAGTCTTTCAGCCTCCATTAAGGAGGGGATGCCAANGTGTACAGGAATTGAAGGAGATGGCTGGTCTCCACTGATTGTCATAACAAGCATTTGCTGGATAAGAGGGGGTATGGCCTGGGTGGCAAATAACGACCCACTATCTAAATACAGCTCAACTGTTGCTTCTAACCATGAAGAAGGGTCATCTGGTGCTGTAAAGAAGGAATTGCAGCTTTCCCCGAATAATTCGGGGATAACAATTACTGCTTGTAATTTCCCTTGGTTCAAATCTTTCTGTGCAGATTCTGTATCAGCATACACCTGAATGTTCAGAATTTCTGTAGTGGTAAGGGTCTCAACAAATGTTTGCGACCACTGGTACACTCCCTTATCCATGTTGACGACGCCAACCTGGTAGCTGGCAGACTGATCACCACCGATTGCTCCAAAAGCAACTCCGAATACTAACGTGAGAATCACGGGGAATAGAACAATCAAGAACAGGCTGGCAGGCTCTCTGATCAGCAGTTTTAAATCCTTTTTGGCAAACGAGAGAATTCTTTGAGTATTCATTAGGCTCCCTCCCGTATTCTTCTGCCTGTTAACTCAATAAAAACTTCTTCCAGGTTTTCTGCACCAAATTTCTCCTTTAGCTGAGCTGGTGCACCCAAAGCGATGAGCTTTCCATAGTCTATTATCCCAACTCGATCACACAGCTCTTCTGCTTCTTCCATGTAGTGGGTGGTTAAAATAATGGTCTTGTTATTCAATCCTTTGATGAAATCCCAGACTGCGCGGCGAGATTGAGGATCCATAGCCACAGTGGGCTCATCAAGGAAGGCGATAACAGGATCGTGTACCAAAGCCATTACCAGGTTTACTCGACGTCTCATGCCGCCGCTGTACTTCCCCACACGCCTATCAGCATCTTCTGTTAACCCCATTCTCTCCAGGAGGGCATTTACATTTCGTTCCAGTGTCTCTTTGGGCATTGCATAAAGATTTCCGAAAAATTCCACGTTTTCTCTCCCCGTCAAATACGGGAATACTGCTGTATCCTGGGGGCAGACACCAATCAATTTTTTGACCTTTTTTGGTTCCTTTGAAACGTCGTAGCCCCCCACAGTGACAGAACCACTGGTGGGCTGTAACAACCCGCACAAGACATTGATGGTAGTGGTCTTCCCCGCCCCGTTTGGTCCTAATAACCCGAATAGTTCTCCTTTCAAAACAGAGAGAGAAAGTTCGTTAACTGCGATGACATCTTCGAATTTTTTGGTCAGGTTGTCTATGACTATTTCATTTTCTGCAGTTCCCATATACAGGATGTGGTTCCCTTGTATATAAGGATTTGCGCAGTCAAATATTTCCAAGAATGCTGGTGTTATAAATTTCTTTGAACACTAAAGACATAGCAGAATAAAGAGAAAATATTGTTACACGTGTAACAAATTGTTGATTTGATCATTTTCTGTAGCTTTCATATCGAGAGAGATTTAACATTGATGTTAGAACTTTTATAGGTTCCTTTTGCGTGGTTGGGTTCGTATGTGAGATAATTGTGTATGAACCTAACCCTATTTGGTTATTTGATACTATAACCATGAAGAGAGAAAACAACCAATAAATAGAAAAATAAGAAAAATCATTTCACGCCTTTTCTTTCGTATTCCATCCGTCTTAATTCTGATCTCTTGACTTTACCACTCATGGTCTTAGGAAGGTGGTCCACGAACTCAATTTCTCTCGGGTACTTGTAGGGAGCTGTAACCTGTTTTGTGTGATTTTGCAGTTCCGCCTTTAATGCGTCTGAAGGTTCCCATCCCCTATTTAAGACCACAAATGCTTTGACGATCTCTCCTCTTTCAGGATGGGGTGATCCCACAGCTGCACATTCTAACACTGCAGGATGGGTTAACAATGCGTCTTCTATCTCAAAGGGTCCAATCCGGTATCCAGCACTTAAAATGACATCGTCTGCTCTTCCCTCAAACCAGTAGTATCCGTCTTCATCCATTTTGCATAAATCCCCTGTGTAGTACCTGCCCTCCTTGACTATTTCTTCCATTTTGTCGGGCATCTTGTAGTACTCTCTAAACAAGGAGGGTAACCCAAACGTGGTGGTGACTTCACCCACTTCTCCGACATCAACTTCTTTTCCTGTTTCATCTACAATTTTCACGTCTTGTCCCGGCATGGGTCTGCCCATACTTCCCGGTTTCACTGTAATACCAGTGTAGTTGCAGACCAGGCAGGCAGTCTCTGTCTGACCGTATCCTTCTCTGATAGTGATGTCATAATTCTTCTCAAAAAAATCAATGACCTCTTTGTTCAAGGGTTCTCCTGCTGATACAAAGCTGCGGATAGTACTTAAGTCGTACTGCTCTGCATTGGGAACCTGGATCATGATGCGTAATTCAGTGGGTGTTAAACAGCAGATAGTGACCTTGTATTTCTGGAGTAACCTGAAGTACCTTTCTGGGTTGAACCTGCCTTCGTACAATAAATCAGTGGCTCCCACATTCATGGTGACACCCAAGTGGCTCCAGAACCACTTTGCCCACCCGGGGGAGGTGGTGGCCCAGATAATGTCATCCTTTTCAGCACCATACCAGTAACGAGCATTAATTTTTTTGAAGGCGTACATCCAGCTGTTCTGGTGGACAACACCCTTTGGCAGACCTGTGGTGCCTGAAGTATAGGAGATGTAGAAGATGTCTGTACTTTTCTTGGGTTGATACTCATAAGTGGGAGAAGCTTTTTTCATTTCTTCAGTGTAGGAAAGCCATCCCTTTTTTTCTCCATCTACTAAAATGAAGTTTTTGACACTGTCTAACTGGGATCTGACCTCATCAACGATGGCTGCTCCACTTTCATTGGTGATGACAGCTTTGGCTTGGCAGTTGTTTGCTCTATAAATGACATTCCGTGCGCGCAGCATTTCTACTGCGGGCGTGATGATAGCACCAGCTTTTATAACGGCAAACTGGGAAATATACGTCTCAGGTATTCTGGGGAGCATGATCAAGACAGGATCTCCCTTCTGAATGTTGAGGGAAGTGAGGATATTGGCAAGCTTGTTTGACTGGTTTCTTAAATCATCGTAAGTGAGAGTGCGGGTGTTCTCCTTTTCATTTTCCCACAAGATGGCAGGATGCAACGGATTTTGCTGTGCGTGTGAATCAACTACTGATGCGATGTCGTAATATTCGGGGACATCCCATTGAAATTCTTCCATTTCTTTTTGGTAGTCCATGGGTTGCATGGTTTTGAATGAGGTTGGACAATTAAATAGGTATCGCATGGTAGGTGAAGAGGGGTTTAAATGGGTATGATTTTGGGGTATCCCTCATGCGTGACGCTTAAAGAGGTTACAGGAAATGTGTTGAAGGTTGAAGGTCCTTTACTGTAGGAGTTTCCAGAAATAAAAGAGATGATCCCATATTCAATATTTAGAAAGAAGAGCTGGTTCATGTATTTAGTTCCATCTCTATCTATCCCTCGAAGGTGTTTCAAGATCGTATTTCCCACTTCATAGAAAACAAGGTTAATTCTTCATGGGTTAGTAACCGTTTCCTTGTTCTTTCGATTGTATACTCAAGAGAACATTCTTGAAAGGTGACAAGTGGTTGGTCACACGTCATTTTTTATTTCATCAAGAGCACGTGAGCACTAAAAGAAAAGTAACCTGGGCAAATCTTTCTTCATAAAGAAGAGTCGTCAACATCAATTAGAAAAGGTATAAAGACAGAATAACCTCTGAACGCACACTCCTTCACAAAAATTCATAAATCTTCATAAATACCTTTATATGCTTCATAAACCTCTCTCTAATAACTACTAACCTTTGGATGAATGTTGAGGTGGACTAGATGGTCAAAAAGACAAAAAATGAGACTTTAACAGGTCTTTTAAAGAACCTGGAAGGTTCTGTGGATATTGAAGCATCATCTGTGGTATCAATAGATGGGTTCATGATTGCATCAGCTCTACCGCAGGATGCACAAAAAGATAGAGTAGCTGTCATGTCGGCTGCTATGCACTCTCTGGGAGAGACCACGGCAAGAGAGTTGGGTCGCGGTGAACTATCTGAAGTGTACGTGAAAGGTGAGAACGGTTCTGTAGTACTGATACCTTCAGGAGATTATGCAGTGTTAACAACACTCACAAAAAATGATGGATTAGATGGCGTGTTCCACGATATGAGAAGAACAGCACAAGAAGTTGCAGAGCTCATTTGATGCAGCCTGCAAGTGGAGCATGAACCAGGAAAGCTTTTTATGCCTCTTTTAAAAGTACATGCATGATTCTCTCAGGAACACACGTAGAGTATGAAGCTGTCATGGAGGCTGGCAGACTCGTATTAGCCTCCATCAGAACTGCTCCCAAGGCACGAGGGTTAGACACCATATACTCGTGCATACTCACAGGAAATGAAAAACAAAAAATAGCTGACTGGTTAAAAGGACAGGAAAGAGCCCCCTTCTTTGAACGTGACGGGAAATGTGTGGAAAAAGCGCAAGCCCTCATCCTCGTTGGCGTCAAAGGTGAACCTGTCAACTTGAACTGCGGCGGATGCGGATTTGAAACCTGCGACAACTTCAAAAAAGTTGAAAAAAAGAACGGTGATTACACAGGACCCAACTGCATATTCAAGTTGATAGACTTGGGGATAGCTTTGGGATCTGCAGTGAAAACTGCTGGTCTCCTCAACGTGGATAACCGTATCTTTTACACTGCAGGAACAGCGGCCAAAGCCCTGGGATTCTTGAATGAAGCAGATGTCATCATGGGTGTACCTTTAGCTCTGGCAGGAAAGAATCCGTTCTTCGACCGGTAATTACGGTAATTACCCTTCCATAACTATTAATGTGCGGGTCATTCGTATATTCCTGTGCTGCCGAACCTCAAAAATGAGCTCATTCAACCGATCGAGATCAGGGGCCTCAACCTTTCCAACCACATCATACTCACCATAGAGTACAAACATCTCTGTAATCTCTTCGTAATGCTGTAGATCTTTCACCAGTTCTTTCTCTGTTCCTGGCTCACAGACAAGCAAAAGGAAAGCTAACATCACTTCTCCTACTGTTCAGGATATAAAAACTTTCTCTCAACTTTGGGTTATCATTGTGAGATAGTCTCAAATGTTACACGTGTAACAATTTTTCATTTGAGTTCTGGGATTTTCACTATGAAAGAGGTTACATTCCAGTAGTTCGGCAGTTTTTTATTAGTTAGTGAATGCAGATACATTCGGAAGGTATAACCAAATTCAATTCTTTAACCACGTGCTACCTGCTCCTCAACCATTTGACTATTTTCTGCATTTTCTTCTCTCTCGTGCGTTCCGCCCACAGATAAGCCTCATCCCTGGAGTTTTTGGTAATCAATATGACCACTCTCCCCACTTCAGACCGGCCTGTTCTCCCTTTTCTCTGGATGGACCTGATCTCAGAAGGTATGGGCTCATAAAATACTACTAAATCCACAGCCGGAATGTCCAGCCCCTCTTCTGCCACAGAGCTGGCCACCAGTATGTTGAATTCGCCCTGTCTGAACTTCTCTAAAATTTCCTTTTGTTCTTCCTGTTTCAATCCCTTATCAGTTCTCGATGACTGTCCCACAAATCTCACAGGTTTGGCATACAGAATATCTGTAATCTCATCTAAAATGGAAGCAATGGTATCCCTGTACTGGGCAAATACAATAATCAAGGAGGAATTCTTTGTTTCCAGCTGCTTTTGTAATACCTGCTCCAGAGCAGTCAACTTGGGATGGGACACCTTCACATACTCTTGGGACTTCTCGTACACAGCTTTTACTCGGTTGTCATTTGTGAGAATCTTTTCAGACCGTTTTTCAGGTTCCCCCTCAAACATTCTTCCTAAATAGTCCCTCATGGGGGAAATCCCTTGTGTTTCCAGCAATTCAAGGCAGTGATACAAGGATATGGCCAGAGCCTGGTTCAAGTATGCGGGATACCGTAATTTTGTCCTGAATCCGGTCAACCTTTGCGGGATCACCTGTCTCAAATCTAACAAGTCCTTCTTGGAGATGTACTCATTTTTTTTGTACCTGAGAAATCCCAGTTTCTTGAGCTTATCAATTCTTTCATACAGGAGGGGTTCCAGGTTCTTCCGAAGAGCATCCATTTCCGGGGATAACTCCACTTTGAGCCACTCAATTTTGATGTCTTTTACATAGTTGATGACATCTTCATCATACCGCATTCTGGCTTCCACGTTCTGTATGCACAAGTTCTCCATAACTTCCTTGATCTTGGTCCTTTTTGAACCTGGAGAGGCGGTTAACCCCAGTATTAATGGAGTTTCTCTCTGGGTTACGTATAAGGAAGCTATCTCCACGTACGCGTAATCCCCTACTGCTCTGTGCGCTTCATCGAATACAATTAAGGATACATCTTCTAACGTATATCTGTTGGAGAGCAAATCGTTTCTAACTACTTGAGGAGTTGAAAAGATGAATTGATGATCATTCCATAGGTTAACCCTTTTTTCAGGTGGAACCTTTCCTGTTAAGACAATACTATTCTCCATGGTTAGCATGTCGTTGAAACTGGCATGATGTTGTAACACTAACGGTCTGGTGGGAGCTAACATGACAATTTTCCCTTTTTTCATTATATCTGCTGCTACCAAAACTGCGATAACTGTCTTTCCTAATCCGGTGGGGATAACTACTAATGTATTTTCTTTTTTGGCCTTTTCAGCAATATCTATCTGGAAGGTTCTCTCCATTACTGTTTCTGGCTTAATGTTGGAGTGAGACACAAATCTTTTGTTCATGGTTACGTAGTTGTCCAGCTTGAGCTGCTCCATGAAAGAGGTTTTCTTTGTGGTTAAAAAAGGTTGTTATACAGTGAGGGTGGGAAGTCCTCTTTTTCATTTTCAGAAATCAAAAACCAATTCAAAGGCTGAAATCAAAAAAGATTATGTTTGGTTTCCCAGCCAGTATATGGAAAGATTCAAAAAAAAGGGTCTCCAAGAAGTATTACCATACAGTATTCAGAAGTGACAGGAACAGATGAAGAAAAGCTGATCGGTACCCTCAGCATGAAGTTGTGGGGTTCTGCTGCAGGAGACGTATTGGAGCTCTTTAGAAAACTTTCTCACATAAAGTCTGCGATACAACAACAAAGCAATGAACAGCTGTATCATATCTTGGGAGTATGTGAAGGACTCTCCCATTCTTCACCTGTCTCTGGAATTGGAATAACCTATGTAGTGGAGACTGATGAATCACAGCAGTTTGTCATGGACGATATTATGCATAAAGGAAAATTTACAGCAAGAGGAGGAAATTCTATTGATGGACATCTCTATCTTTTGAGAACTGCGAAAGAAGAGTATTTTACTACAATCAAGTATATCGAAGAGGAAATAGCAATAAGATTCAAGAAAGTGGGCCCACTGAAAGTATCAGGCCATCCCCTCACCATCGTTCTGAGCAGGCCCATAAAATATAAAAATACGCGCGCAATACAAGCTTTTGAAAGAGCAGGAGCTCACTATATCAGCAACTTAAAGAAGCAATACATGCAGAAAACCCTTGAAAACTGGTAAAGTGCTAAGCAGAACTTCTTTTGTGATAAACCTTTTTAGACTGCACTCAGTATATACAGTATGAAGCTGCTTCTCCTCAAAGAGAAATGTAACCAATGCGGGAACTGTGTAAGAATCTGTCATAAAGGCCCGTGTATCTTTGATATTAATAAAAAAGAAATTAAAGATATGGAATACTGTAATGCTTGTTTACTGTGTGTGAGCATCTGTCCAGAGAACGCTTTACAGGTTTTGTGACCTTGTTATCTTCCATGCGAGAATAATACCTAAAACTACTAGGAAGATGCCGTTTACACCTGCTTCTTCTTGTTCTGGACATCCTTTGTTCTCTCTTGGACCTGCTTCTTGTGGACATTCATCGTCACAGTCAAACACTGTATCTGCATCAGAATCTACAGGGCAGCCCATTTCATCTACTGTTAGACAATCTGGGTTGTAACACCGGTCTTCATCGTCGATGACACCATCAGAGTCTGAATCTCTCTCAGGACAGCCGTAATGTTTTTTATCTCCCTTTTCCTGAGGGCAGTCATCGTCACAGTCGATAATGCCATCAGAATCTGAATCTTTGGGGCATCCCTTTTCGTTCACAATAGCACATTCTGGATTGGTACACTCATCAATATTGTTGGGTACACCATCAGAATCTGCATCTCCGTAGGGGCATCCCCTGCTTTCCCTGTCTCCCTTTTCGTCCGGGCATATGTCTTCGCAGTCGTTTACGCCGTCATTATCGCCATCGAGGGGGCACCCTGTATCATCCACCATATCACATAAGGGGTCGTAGCATTGGTCCTGCTCATCGGGGACACCATCGCCATCTCTGTCCTTGATAGTGCAGTCTAAATCCACTCTTAAGGTGACTGTCTCTCCTGGAGTGATGGTCACAGGTACAGAATAATCTTTACATCCAGACTTTTTCACCGTCAGCATGTGGCCGCCTCCGATAATTCCTTCGATCAGGACAGATTTCGTTTCAGAATGGACTACAAACGCATCATCAATAAAGATGTCGAAATCAGTGTGGTTGCATTCAATCTTCAATGAGCCAGTCTCGTAAGTTCCTTCCTTGATGTAAAAGGAACACTCTGTAGCGTACCAGGAGCTTCCAGATTCAGACTTGATAACGTACTCCATGAGCAAAGTCTCCCTTCCGTATATGGGCTGGGCAAAGATTCTCATAGAATACATGAGGCCGGGTTCAGTGTTTTTATTGGATAAGAGGACGTGCAGGGTAGAGTCAGGGAGAATCTCCTTGATAGTGACGATAACAGTATCTGTGGGTTCAGCTGCCACGCGGTAGGTAATCAGTATGCTTTCACCTGCAAAGTAGGTGGAACCGCATCCTCTATCCACCGTGATGAAGGTGTCCGGCGTTGGTAGTGCAAAGAGGCTGGTCAATAAAACGAGTATAAATGGTGCATATTTTAATCTATTGATCATGCCACTGAGAGGATAGAAAGATATATAAGATTTTCGTCTGCAGGGAATTGTCACGGTTTCGGTTAATAGAACCTCTCTGTTCACAAATTTTCTTTTTGTCGATGGTGTACACATAATAAAGATAAATTAACTAATTGTTACACGTGTAACAACATTATCCTCTGGAGGGGTGACACTTCCGTCTGCAATAGATGTTAGTTAGGGGTTATTGCTTGTAGAACTTCACCTTTGTTTCTTTTTATTTTCTCATTCATTCTTCTTCATATTAAAAATCCATTATCACCGAAAAGTTTATAAAGGTTTTACTCAAGACAAAACCGAGGTGACATAAATGGATGAATTCTTAATTGAAGAGGTCGAGGTAACAAGTCCAAAGCATCCGTTGCCGTGCTCCATATCTCCCTATGACTGGTTCTAGACCCGTTTCATAGGGATCAGACACATTTTTTCTATTTTTACTTTTTTCAGGTGATGGTATGAACTCTAAATATGTGCTTATAGACCCCAATGTAAAGATACGCTGGACAAAGACACCACAAAAGGAAATAATACAGGCAGTGCACAGTGTAGCAGAAAAGACTTTCTCTTTAAATAGAAAAACATTAAATCTTTTGAACCTGTGTGATGGAACAAAAACCTACGAAGAGATTATTGCTGAATTCAAAAGAAATAATCCCCAGACAAAAAGTGAGAGTATACTGAAAGCTGTAGAAACACTCTTTGAAAAAGGTCTTGTCGTGGAGAGAGAATCTTCTCGTCAATCTTTCAGCAGGTTGTCTTGTGCAGAACTTGAATATCCTGTAGGGGTGGTGACGATGGAAATCACCAATAGATGTAATTTGCGCTGTCTCCATTGCTACAATGATTCTGGACCACATAGAAATCACCTTTCTACAACAGAAATAGAATGTATAGTTGACAAATTAGACAGGATGAATGTGGGACGTATTTCACTCTCTGGAGGAGAACCGTTACTCCATCCCCACTTTTTGGACATTGCTACCACAATTAGAGATCGAGGCATTCCATGGAGCATATTCTCAAATGCAGTGCTCATAGATGAGAAAATGGCCAAAACTCTTGTAGATCATGGTATAAAGAAGGTTACTACCAGTCTGGATGGTTCCACAGCAGAATCCCATGATTTTCTGAGAGGTGTTCATGGAAGCTTTCAAAAAACAGTGAATGCTGTAAAAATTCTCAGAGCGTATGATGTGCCCTTGGAGGTGCACTGCGCACTGCACAGAAATAATTTGAGAGAGATGCCAGCCATACTGAGGCTTCTACACTCATTGGGAGTTGATAAATACGCAGTTGCCCCTGTAAGACACCTGCGTCCACACAAAGAAAATGACAACAATAAGAACAAAGCTGGAAATGAAAACAAATATAATGAATTCACCATAACCATGGATGACTTTATTAATACTCTCCCAGAAGTAGTTAAAGCAGAGTACGAGATATTTGGCAAATCTACATTTGTCCCTGATCCTGATCCTGACTGCAAAAATTGTGGGGGCGGCACTTCCCGATTCATGATTTATTCGGATGGAAAAATGGTCCCCTGCCCCCAATCTGATCCAGAATTCTTCACTTTTGGAAATGCGTTAACAGATAATATAGCAGAAGCATGGAACAATGCTGAAATTCTCAAGAGAATGAGATCTTTTGACTTTAAATCAACAAAAGAGTGTTCAATCTGCGAATATCAACTTTACTGTAATGGTGGTTGTCCTGTTGCAAAATACGAGCTTTACCGTAATGGGTTTGTTCTCGATCCCTATACGTGCAAAACTATAAAGGTACTACAGCCTTACCTTGATATTCCTGAAAAACACTATTAAACATCTCAAATCCTAAAAAGGATGAGAAAGAGCCCTGAGACAGGCTGCTACCTCAAAAAAACGATTAAATTGTAATTTGTCTAATCAGTGACAATTTCATCACTCATGACAGCCATTACCACTCTTAAAGAACAAATTGTTACACGTGTAGCAAACATTTTTGCACAGGTGAATAGATTAATGTGATGTGTTCAATTGTCAACTCTTTTGATCCAATGGGAGAAACCTTTTTTTATTACCCTGTGTACTACCATCAATGTGCAACCTGGAAAAGCAAGGATACAAGAGAGGAAGCTGCCTCACCAATACGGGCAAAAAATTAATTCCAGCCTGTAAAAGTACGTTACAACAAGAAGATGAAACTGTAGCAAGACTGATCAAAAGTGCGCATTTGTCCAGACCAGAACATTACTTCTCTGTATATCAGTCGGGATGTAATTTATCCTGCAAAAAATGCCACAGCTATGAATTCTCACAATTTGCTGATGGAGACTGGTTTGCACCTCAACAGGTACTGAATTTAGCCACCAGTTACCAGTTGTTGGTGACGTACAAAGAAAAAAGAGAGAAGGTTACAGCGTTCCATGGGTCAGATTTATGTAGATGCTGCGGCAGGTGCGTCACCGATGTGAGATCACAACACTGTCCTGCAGTCCTCGATCCAACACAGATCATTTTAAGTCCTCAAGGATGGGGTCCAGCCCGGAATATTTTAGGGTTCACTGGTGGGGACGTGACGTGCTGTCCTGAATTCTATGCAGAATGTACGAGGTTGATCAAAAAAGAAACTGATCTGTATGTCTTGATAGAGACCAACGGGTACGGACTGACACCTGACAATTTAGACATCCTGAAGAGAGCAGGAGTGGATTCATTCTGGTTGGATATCAAAGCGTTTAACGATAAAGTCCACAAAGAGTTGACAGGGGTATCCAATGAACGTATTCTGGAAGTTCCGCAAAAAATCAAAGATTTAGGATTTGTTTTAGAAGTTTTGAGTTTGTACATACCCCAATGGGTGGAAACAGACCAGATTCAGAAAATAGCTGAGCTTCTGGTTAAAATAGATCCAGAAATACCTTTTACCATTTTGGCGTACTTTCCTGCGTACAAGATGACGGTTCGATCTCCTACCTTCGATGAAATGGCAGATGCGTACGATGCAGCAAAAAAAGTGGGATTACAGAATGTGAAAATAGGTAATTTGGGAGTACTTTCAAAATGAGTTTTTTCTGTAAAACTGAAATTGGTTCACCAGGGGTTGTAATTGTCGGGTGCTTCTCTCACACGTGTTACACGTGTAACAATCTATTGCCCTTTATCACTCAAATTGTGAGAATGATAAAAAAGAGTGGTTTTCCATCCCCTGAGGAATTGACAACCCTGAACACGATCTAATACCATTTTTTCTTTACTGTGTACTTCTCCAATCTATCCTCGTAGACCTCAACGCCAATTCCTGCTCTATCAGGAACAGTAATAGTACCATCCTCATTCAGGGCAAAAGGTTCTGTAATATCCTCTTTGTAGTACCTGTTGGTGGCAGAAATATCATTGGGAAGACAAAACCCTTCCAGAGACGCCAAAGCAATGTTAGTGGCCCGACCAATGCCAAATTCAAGCATGCCCCCCGCCCACACGGGTATATTCTGACTTAAGCACAAATCGTGAATTTCTTTTGCTTGTAACAATCCACCAACCCTTCCGTGCTTTACATTAATGATTCTGCAGCTTTCCAATTCTAAAGCAATTTTTGCATCTTTTACTGATTTTATAGACTCATCCAGACATATAGGTGTTTGTAACTCTTTTTGGAGGACTGCGTGATCGTATAAATCGTCATAACTTAAGGGCTGCTCGATCATCATTAACCCGTACCCATCCAGTTCTTTCATGATATTACTATCTTTCAGCGTGTACGCAGCATTCGCATCCACCATTAACGGTATGTCACCAAATTCTTTTCGTATCTTCTTGACCACCTGCACATCCCACCCGGGTTTGATCTTTATTTTTATCCTTTTGTACCCTTCATCCCATCTCTTACTGACATTACCAAGAAGAACGTCCATTTTATCAATGCCGATGCTGACTCCGCTGTCAATTGTGGATTTAACACCTCCCAAAAGCCTTGACAAAGACACATTTTTCTCTTTTGCAAAGATGTCCCAGAAAGCTTCTTCTATCCCAGCTTTTGCCATGAAGTGGCCTCTGATCCTCTTGAAAATTGTTTGGACATCCTTTGGCGTTTCAAATTCTTTGGTTTTAACGTCTGGAATGATGAAATCTTCTAAAATGTGCCATTCTGTTTGTACAGTCTCGTACGAGTAATAAGGTTTGTCTAAAGCAACACATTCGCCGAATCCTTCCAAATCTTTACTGTGTAACCTGACAATGATTTCCTGGTTTTTCTCTTCTCTGCCAAAACTGGTCTCAAATGGATGGACATACGGAATCTCCACAACTCGTAATTCAATCTTTTGGATTTTCATGGTTATCTCTCCTTAACAAGTAGTAGCTTCTTCTTTCCCCTTCTGTGATTTCAGATAAAACATTGTAAGCAGTATATCCTTTTGGGAAATACGTTTCGAAGATAATTCTTGTCTCTTCTCGCCATTTTTGCGCTAATGTCATATGTTTGTCCTTCATGGCATTGATGTCTGAAGGAATTTCAATCAATAATTTTTTGCTGTCCAGATTAAGATTAACAGATACATTTTTTCTGAATTCCTGTTTCTTCTCAGTTTTATTAACAATTTTTGCTTGAGAAAGAATTTTATCCATGGTTGGCTGCTGGAATGTACCATTCACTCGTTGTATAACGTCATCAGTAGTGATCCACCATTCTACCAAAAATCGATCAGAAGCTAATCCCACGTTTAAGAAATCTCTCATTTCCCCGTAGTAATCCTTGTAGTACGTATTGGAGATGACACCTAGTTTTGCAAAGTTGAAATAAGCATTGGAACTTTGTAAAGGGTCAAAGGTCCACGTTACCAGGTCTAATCCTTGGAATAAAGCAAATTCTCGCTGTTTTTGTTTTAACTGATATCCTACTCCTTTGTACTGTTGCAAAACTCCGGTAACATGTGAATGGTGATGGAGCATCCCTTTGTGATATGCTAAAAATCCTACGAGAATGCCAACCATTTCATCGTTTTCAAATGCTCCCAGAACCAACCCTCCCTGGTCATTGATGGGTTTCAACAAATGTGAGGGTATCACATCACGTTCATTAAATTCCCAGATTTCTTTCATCGTATTCCCACAAGCTTCATAATCTTCAGGCGTTTCCAGTCGTCGAATGATCATCGCTTTGTATAGTAACCTTCTCTTATGAAAGTTTCTGTTGGTTGTCACGTTTTGTTTGCGGTGCACATAAGGAAAACGAGCTACCTATGTATTGGAATTGGTTAATTTTTTCACCCTCAATTCTGGCAAACAATGCAATAACTGGAGATTTCTGATTGAATCGTGATTCATTCATTAAACACCACTGCATAATCTTTTTCTGGAATTTCTCCTGTATAGAAGATAGCAATATCCCCTTCTACCTTTTTTTGCTTCCTGTAGATTTTATCTCTATTTTTACTATGAGCTATCACTCTTACCTTTTTTGGCTCGCCAAATTCATCTTCTATTACCTCTACAACTACCCATTCATTTTTGAATTTTTGAGTGAGCTCTTCCATTGACAATATTTCAGACGTTGCACTCATGTTCATATCTTCTTTCTCATGGTTATATAGGTTTTTGAAAAGATGTTGGCGAGAGGTTACTAATTGGAGCACACTGGTCAATAGGTAAAGTAGAAATAGTTTTCATATTAACCATGTTACACGTGTAACATTCCAGACAAAATTTCCACAATATTCACAAAGACAGCAACTGCAAGTCAACGTTAAATACTCGTGCTATAATACTGTACATGGAACCTGAAAACACACGAGCTCACTTTACAGTTGCTCCGAGCAGTAGAGAACAATGGATTTACTTTCTTCTCATTGGCTGTTTATCCATGCTGTATGCTGAATTATTCTCGGGGGCTTCCCAGTTATGGTTTTTCAATGTATGGTCTCTCCTCGTGACCTTCCCTCTTTACATGGTTCATGTCTTATTCTTTTTTAATCTAGCTTTACGGATGAAAAAGACATCGCCTGTCCACCTCTATTTATTTGGCGTTTTATTTGGTATGTACGAATCCTGGATTACCCAGGTTTTGTGGATTGGCTATAGTGCAGAAGGTCCCATGGTGGGGACCTTTCTAGGAATTGGAATTGGAGAATTTCTAGCCTTAGTCTTTTTTTGGCATCCTATTTTATCATTCATGTTACCAATACTTGTCTTTCAGTTGTTAATCCTTTCAGTGGAGTCAGAAACTCCGTTAATCCGGCGAATACTGCCAAGTCATATCCCCTTTCTGATGAAAACAAAATCTAACCAAAGATATATTTACGTAATTTATGTGATTGGCTCTGCCTTTATGGCTGTCAACTACCAGGGAGATCTCTTGTTAGCCTTAGCAGCTCTAGGAGGTACTTACACATTGATTTATCTCTTATACAGGAAAGCACGTACGTACCATCATTTTTCTGTGTATTCGCTTCGTGTTCAAGGCAAAGGCATAAAGATAATGGTCATTTATATGATTGCCCTCTATTCGATAATGTTTTTCGGGTATGGCTACTACGGGGGGAGGATACCGGGATATCTCCCCATTGCAACTACCATCGTTCTTTACATTCTCTTTGGATGGGTTGTCAAATCTTCGAACCCTGCTGCAGAATCTGTTGACATACCGCTGTCACTTGCTGAACATTTGGTGAACATGAGAGATTACAGAAAATTAGTGTGCTTCAATATCCTTACAGCGTGCGGTTTTTCGGTTGTATTCCTTGGGTTACCGTCTCCTTTGTTTGTTGTGTTCATGTTCTTTTATTTTACCATCTCTGTAGTAGGAATTTATATTTTTTATAAAGCAGTCAGATTGAGAAATGGGCAAACCACAGAATGTCTAAAAAACAAATACAATACACTTATTGAAGCGTACACGTAACAATTCACCTTTTTAAATCTTCTGGACAGCTGAACGAATGTTACACGTGTAACAACATTTTGTGACAATCTTCCACAGTGCATATAGACATGTTACTACTCTTTTTTTCTAATCGTGTACGTGCAAATTGGTATTGGAAAAAGAGAAAAAGCTTCGACCCTAGAATTGATCGATAGTTGGTATCTTGTATTTTCTCATTCGAAGGATAGATTTCAATACCAATTCCAAGGAATGAGACCAAAATCGAAAAGTTTATAACTATTCATGTCTAAAAAAGAGACAGAGGTGATAGAGTGAATAGAAAACAGAAAGTGTTGGTTGCAGTAGTGAGTGGAGTCTGCATATCATTGGTAGTGAGCACAGTGATAGCTAGTTCTTTGGCAGCACATGCACCCCTTTACACTGTGAGAATGGAGCAGGCCAGCAGTAAAATGAACTTTCTACCGACACAAGTGAACACGTTTACATATGTTGCTGAAAACAGGTGCACGCTGAATTACGATATTGCAGGTTGTGAGGGAATACGTGGAGAACCGACTACTGGTAGAACGTGCGAAGGTACGTGCTATGATCCTACATGTCCGCTTACATGCTGGAGTACCTGTGATGACCCTACCTGTGGTGATACCTGCCCCGATACATGCCCCCTTACATGTTATACCTGTGAAAAAACATGCGATACGTGCCCATATACATGTATAGGATGTTAATAGATACGTGCTATTACTTGCAGATGTAATCTACTTGCCCACTTTTCTGCTGGTAGACACAAGATATGCAGTACTGCATGCTGGAGAACACACAGCTATGCTTAATATATGTGTTCTTTGTCCCCTGACTGCTGTAATGTGGTGATCTATGGTATACAACAACCTTTTTTTCTTTTTTGATATTTTAAATATCTTAGCTATGCTTTTCAGGTGGTCATAGACAAAGAATCCAGATGTAACAATGTTCCAGAAGGGTTTATATACACAAAATGACTTCAACATCTGTGAATACATTGAAAATAGCTTTGGTATCGCTCATGGTGGTAAGCTTCATCTCCGGCTGTGCCAGACAGCAAAGTAGTACAGAGGGTGCAGAAGGTTATAATTCAATCGAGGTGGACGGGTTAACTCGTACGTATATTGCGCATGTGCCGCCTTCGTATGATGAAATGACACCCACGCCCTTGGTGCTTGTTCTCCATGGAGGTGGAGGGTCAGCTCAAAAAATGGTTAACTTCACAGGATTTAATACTCTCTCAGATCAAGAAGGGTTTATCGTGGTCTACCCCAATGGGGTGGAGAACCACTGGAATGATGGGAGAGGTGTACACAAATACCGCGCGCACAGAGAGAACATTGATGATGTAACATTTATATCTGCATTGATTGACCGCCTCACACAGGAATACACCATTGATGAAACCCGTATTTATGCAACAGGAATCTCAAATGGAGCCATGATGTCCTGTCGGTTAGCGTGTGAGTTATCCGAAAGGATAGCAGCTATTGCCATGGTGGCAGGAGCCATGTCAGAAGAGCTCTCTGCAGCATGTTCACCCTCAAGGCCCGTATCTGTATTAGTTATGAGCGGGACAGATGACCCTTTAGTCTTATGGGAAGGTGGTAACATACAATTTGGTCGCCAGAACCTGGGAACAACCTTATCTGTGCCTGATACAGTTATGTACTGGGTAACTCACAACAACTGTTCATTAACGCCTGCAGTAACCTGGCTACCAGATACACAGGAAGATGGCACACAAGTGCGAAAAGAAGTGTACAACCGAGGTAAAGAAGGAACTGAAGTCATTCTCTATGCTATTGAGGGAGGAGGACACACATGGCCGGGTGGGCTTCAGTATGCATCAAAGCGCTTAATTGGTAGAACATGTTATGACATTACAGCCACAGAGATAATCTGGCAGTTTTTCAGTGAGCATACACGAGAATGATTACAGACCATGAAGCAGTTAAATCTCTTGTAAAAAGGAGTAAATGTCTCAAGATATCAAATTCGGCAATTAAAAAAACCAAATGTTACACGTGTAACAAGATGGGACAATCCCAATTTGACCTCCTTGCAAAGGGTTGAACCTAAAATCCGAAACCTTCATTAACCTCTGATAAAACCATACTCATGGAAAAAAGATATGTCACCCTTGTCGCGATCATCACCATATTCTGGGCAATGCTCCTTTTCAGTTGGGGATTTGTCACCTCATCAGTGCTCTTGATCGTTTTAGCTACTGTACTGGTCTGGTATTTTGTGGGATGGAAAGCAGCCTTCCCTGTAGCTCTTACCTTTTTTGTCATATTGATTTTCACTTTTTACTTTGATCCCTCTTACTCTGTAACTCTTGGGACGTTTGTGGCTTCTTCTTCAGCTTTGGTACCTCATTATGAGCGTTCAAACCTTAAGAAAGTGATTAACCAGCAGTTAGTGAATACAGGAATGGAAGTAGATAACATTGAATTTATTTCTAGGACCCCCACAGCGTATGATCTTCGTAACCATGGGATATTTGGTGATGCAGTTCAGGTGAAGATTTGGTCACAAAGAAAAGCGTATAAAGGATTATTTGACACAGATACGAATATTTTGCACTTGAGAGAACAAGTTCTGTTCCCTCTTTACAGTGATGATTTGACAGCTTTATGGAAAGAGGTCACCAAGATGTATGATGATGGAACGCCCAAGCAGGTGGAATTTCGTGATTCTTTTGAAGTTTTGCATGGCGTGGATTATTTGGATCAGGACGGATTTCGTACAAAAAGAAGCTGGAGACGACATCTCAATGTAGTGGAACGCTGGAATTTAGAGCGCAAAACATGGGGCCCTCTTGAATAGCTGCAAAATGGTGAACATCAAAAAAGAGGATTGCGACAGTTAATACAGATTAAAGGTTAAAAATTCTCTTTATAAATCTAACTAACTTTAGTTGCACAATTTGAATAAATTGAAACTTTTCTACCAAGAAAATAACATCGTGGTACGTTGTCTGAGGTGGATATCGTCGGCAACCCTTTTTATGGATACGTGAAATTATTGTGTATGGAAAAAATTGTGATAACCCACATTGGCATTGATGAAGTGGTAACTGTTAATAAAACTGTTACTGAATTCGATCCTTACACAAAAGAGTACTTTGATAACCGGTTAAAAGGTAAGGACAGCCTGATCATTGGAGCACACATAAATGACCATGTGGTAGGGTACCTTGTGGGGTACAACCGATTTAATGACGGCTCTTTTTACTGCTGGATGGTGGGAGTTAACCCTGATTTCAGGGGAAAGGGCGTATTAAAGACTCTGATGGATTACCAAGAGAAATGGGCCAGAAAAAGGGAGTATTCTAAGATTAAAATTAAAACTCGAAATCATCTGAGGGAAATGCTGACGTATTTAGTTAGGTATGGGTTTTACTTCACAGAAGTAGTGGAATATCCCAATATTGAAGACAACAGGATTCTTCTGGAAAAGAAACTGGGAGCAGTTCATTTGATTCAAAAACAATAGGTTAGAACAAGCAACCTTATTAGGTTCACATCATATACATGTACATGAAAAAGGAATACCTGGTTTTTCCCGTGGTGGTCATTTGTGCACTAGCAGTTTTCTTAAGTTACTATAATGAGAATGGGGAGGAGTTGAAACCGCAGTGTGTTCGTCTCCCTAAAGAGAGTGTTTATGTGGGTTCTATAATTTTTTCTGATGGTGAGCCTCAAATTTTGGGAGCTGACCACGAGAATGGAGAACAGGTTAAGAGGGTTGCTGGGGTCTACGTGGCGAGGCTGGATGAACATTTCCTGGTTATTGAGATCTATTCGTGGGGTACGAGAACGCTATTCAAAGAAGAGAGGTACAGAGTTTCAGAGTTAAAACGGAAGTACCCTGTAGGGGTGTCTATTTGGGTTGAACAGGATGCAACGTCTGCTACCGTTGTTTTTATCCCGTGGGAGTAGTAGTCTCTTAGTTGAGCTGCAAGAGAACACATTGCTTTTTGGTACAATTATCATTACATTTTTCGGGACTGTCAAACATCTGGTGCTATAATTTTAGCCTTCTCCAAACATAAACCTCTAAAATGAACCTGAAAAATTCGTTACACGTGTAACAGTTGAAATAATACTACTACTCCATTTTTCCAAAGGGTTTATTAGGGTTCAATACAGGTGTCACGTCAGACGTTGTATTAATCGAGCAGTCAAGAGGGACCTATGTGAGTTGGGAAGATATAATACTGGAAGGGTTAAAACCTGGAAACGATTTTCTTACATCATTATCAAAAGCAAGAGAAGTTGCACCTCCTAAAATCAAACAAATTTTAATTGATTTCCCCATAAGCATGAATTACACTAAAAAAGATATTGAAACCCTCAAGAGGAGTAGACAAGGTATTATTCTGCTCCTTCTGTACTACTTCTGGCTGTCCATATGTGGTGAAGCCTTTCAAATATTCCCTCTGGATGAACAGAAGCGTATTCTTGAGAAGGGAGTAAAAGCTTCTATTGAAGCATCAGAGCTTGCTTCCAGTATAAATGAGAAAGAAATTGAAGCCGCCTATCTTTATAGAGGTGGAAGAGCTCTCTATGATCTGGGAAAGTTGCAAAAAGCAGAAACAACCTTCAGGAAAGCTCTCAAAGAATTTAGTGCATTGGCAGAGAAAAATCCTCGTGTGCACGATCCTCATACAGCCTCAATTCTCAACGATTTAGGGCTCATTTACTACGACACCAAAAGGTTCCTACAGGCTGAAAAGGCATTCAAAGAAGCCCTCAAGAAATACAAAGTACTTGCACAGGTAAATCCACGCGGGTATGATCATTTTACTGCTCTCACGCTGAATAATCTGGGAGCTCTTTACAGCCATGTCCAAGCTTTTGAAAAATCAGAAAAATGTCATGGCAAAGCTCTCAAAATCTACAGGAGACTGTCCAAAGGCGATCCAGACTACAGCCCTTCTCTGGCTACAACACTCAGCAACTTAGGAAATCTTTACTGGACTATGAAATTCTTTGGCAAATCAGAAGAATTTTACAGAGAAGCTCTCACCATTCGCAGGAGGTTAGCTGACACCAACCCAGATGCTTACAATCCCTCTCTGGCTACAACACTCAGTAATGTGGGAGCTCTCTACTCTGATATTGGCAAATTCTCTGAAGCAGAAAACGTATTCAAGGAGGCACTCATCATTAGAAGAACTCTTGCACAGAACCAGCCTGATGCACATATTCACTACGTGGCCAAGACTCTGGACAATCTCGGAAACCTGTATTCCAAAACTGACACATTCTCTGAGGCAGAAAAAGCATTGAAAGAGGCGCTCACCATCAAAAGAACTCTTGCACAGAAGCACCCTGATAGATTTAACTCTGAGGTGGCACTGACGCTGAGAAATCTGGGACTTCTCTACTATAGAGCTGGCAAGACTGTACAGTCAGAAAAGGCATTCAATGAATCGCTCAAAAAATACAGAGAACTGGCAAGAAAGAATCCTGAGGTATACAAAGCTGACATAGGGGGGGTTTTGAATGAATTAGGAGTTTTCTATAACATGATTCAAAGATTCTCACAGGCAGAAAAAGCATTCAAAGAAGCTCTCAACATAACAGAAGAATGCGCAGAAAAAAGTGATGCATATACTGATGATGTTGCCATGATTTTGAATAACCTGGGAGCCCTCTACTGGGATGCGACTGAATTTTCAAAAGCAGAAGAAGTGTACAAAGAAGCTCTGAAAATGACAAGAAAACTTGAAGAAAAAAACCCTGATGCATACAGCCACTACGTTGCTGCAGCTTTGAACAATCTGGGAAACCTGTACTATGATATGGACGAATTCTTGAAAGCAGAAGAGGTATACACTGAAGCTCTGGAAAAATACAGAGCACTGGCAGAGAGAAATCCTGATGTCTATAAAGATGGCGTTGCTGATACATTGCATAACCTAGGAGCTCTCTACCGGAAATCTCGTCAGTTTTTGAAAGCAGAGAAAGCATCCACTGAAGCACTCGTAATGATGAGAAGCTTGGCAAGGAAAAATCCTGATGCATACAACCCTAAGGTGGCCATGGTTTTGAACAATCTGGGAGCTCTTTATCAGGAGATCAATAATTTCTCAAAAGCAGAAAAAATGTATAAAGAGGCTCTTAAAATAACAGAAAAAGAAGAGTTGTGGCTTAGTCTTGCAGCAACATACCATAACATTTCAACTCTTTCCAATAATAAATCAGAAGAGGCAATCCATATTCTTGAATTAGGAATTCTCTTTTCTGGGGAGAAAAAATACAAGTACGCACAAAAAGGGAGGAGAGAGAGTATATATCTGCGGTTTCTCAAGTATGTAGACGATCCTCAAAGAATGGTTGGAATCTTGGAAGCACTAAGAGATCCTGATCTTCTTTCTTTACAATGGGATTTAACACAAATACAAAAAGCAAGAGAGAATAAAAATCTTCAAAAGAAAATGGTAAAGAATCCACCCAAAATTTCTCCATTAAGTATTCCTTTTCAAATACCAGGTGATTCCATCTTTCTGTACATGCAAAAAATGAAGGATGATATCTTATACCTTGTAATGACAGAGGAGGGGGCGAAAATATTCAGAAATACTCTTGAGTTTGCTGATTTTGGAGAAAAATTGCTCGTGAACCTCCGTGTGCAGATGTTGGGAGCAATGTATAATAGGGATCTCTGTGATGTTGTGACGAAATTTGACAGAATCTCAACTGAGTGGACACATACATTGCCACCTGAAATAGTGAAATTACTGGGTGAGAAAGAAACCATTGTCTTCTCCCCTGATGCAGCTCTTTCGTACTTTCCTTTAGAAGGTCTTGTAATCGATGGTGAACCTATTTGTCTTTCAAAAACGGTCGTAAGAGCCACCAGTATCCACCAGTTACATGAGATAACCTCAAATCCCCTGGTTATAGATTCCAGCTTGATCGTGGGAAATCCATGGCCTTCCACTGATGAAGACTCTGTCATGTATTCGCGCCCATCTACGGTTGGTCCCATCAGATACCTTGAAAATGCAGAAAAAGAAGCTCAAACTTTGGCAGGATATTTACCAAATCCTAAAACCCTCTTGAATGCCCTTGCCACGGCAGATACCTTCTTAAAAGAGGTTTCCAACTACTCACTCATACACTTTGCAGGGCACGGGTACTTGGGTCGTATCCTCTTTTTTTCAGGTCCCATGACGAGAGTTCCTCCTGAATTTGAACCTGAAGAATTCTCACAATTGAGAAAAGCATGGAGGTCTGTCAATGGGAAGACTAAGTACATGATGGATGAGTGGGACTTCATAACAGACACTGACATTCTTGAAACACCATTAAAGAAAGGAGCCTTTGTTTTCCTCAGTGCGTGTGAGACAGGAAAGCACAAGTACGCGGGCGGCGGCCACTTCCAGGGGTTGGCCCAAGCATTTCTGAAAAATGGCGCCTCAAACGTGATCTCCTCGTTGATCTCCCTGTATGATGAACCCTCACGAGATTTTGCTTTATCTTTTTATAGAAATCTTTCTCACAAATCAGTTTCTACAGCATTACAGGATACTCGAAAGATAATGAAAAAGAAATACAAAGCCCACGTCTACTGGTTACCCTACATCCACTATGGTTCCCCCTTAGAACCTGATTCACTGTGAACTTCGATCCTTTCTTCTAATTCTTCCACCTTTGGTACAGGAATCTTCTCCACAATACTATCCAGTATAGTGATTTCTGTCACTTTGGTATACCAGATTTCAGGTTTTAAAATGATCCTGTGGGACAAGGCAGGTAAGACCATCTCCTTAACATCATCGGGGATCACAAAATCCCTGCCATAGTACGCAGCTCTCGCTCGTGCCAGCTTGAACAGTGCTAAAGATCCCCTGGGGGATGCACCCACTTCAATGGATGCTAACTCCCTAGTACTGTACACGATGTCCACCATGTACTTTTCAATGTCTTCATGGACGTACACATCCTCGCACGCTTTCTGCATTTCCACAATTTTTTTGGTGTTGACAACCTTTTTCAAAGAAAACTCATCAGTTCTCCTCTCTTTTCTCCTGTCCAGAATCTCTTTTTCCTGCTTTCTAGTGGGATACCCCACTCTTAACTTCACTAAAAATCGGTCTAACTGCGCTTCCGGCAGCGGGTAGGTCCCCTCATACTCTATAGGGTTCTGGGTAGCCATCACAATAAAAGGTTCATCCAACAGGTAGGTATCACCCTCTAAAGTGACCTGTTTTTCCTGCATAGCCTCTAGTAATGCGGCCTGTGTCTTGGGTGGAGCTCTATTAATCTCATCAGTTAGCAAGATATTGGTAAATACAGGGCCTTTCCTTAAATTAAAGGTCATCTCCTTCTGATTGAACACGTAGGTTCCTGTAATATCTGCTGGAAGCAAATCAGGGGTAAACTGGACCCTTCTGAAGTTGCACCCCAAAACTTGAGAGAAACAGTGCGCCATCATGGTTTTTGCCAGTCCTGGATAGTCCTCAAAGAGGATGTGACCATTAGCCAGAATACTAAACATGATCCTTTCCAGAACATCACGTTTTCCTACAATGACCTTTGAGATCTCATCGATGATCTTTTCACAGTCTGAAGAGATATCCTTCATTGACTCACCTGGGTATTACCATAAATGGTAACTTAAAACTCTTTTGCTTGTAAGCTTGTGAGGGTTATCTAACGGTGGTGTCCACTTGGTGTTGTTATGGTATTAACCGTGTTGTTTTGGTGGTTGTCTCATTTTGTTACACGTGTAACAACTTGGCTTCTTAGATTTTAGATGTTCAACGAGATTTAGCATTTTAAATGAGAGGGTTTATTAGTTTTGATAAGGTGAAGAAAATTCCAATGAGGAAGGCCTCACCTTTGCACAAGAGAATGGTGAGCAAACTCTTTTAAGCCCTTACTGAAAGGTAGTACTATGTTTGGCTCTGTACATGTTTGTGGCATTTACCTCTGTAATGAAAAGATAAGTGATTTCATCCCTTTTAGTGGAGAGCAATTCCTCAAGTTAAAAAAGGGAGAAAAAATTCCAGAAATTATTGAGGCCGTAGAAAAATATGAGAAGATCATTTTTGAACAGGAAGATATTGCACGACTCTTTGATGCACCTTACCAATTTCCCAATCCAGCAGGGGCATTTCTGAGGAGTCATGCCTTTGAAATAGCAGAAGAGCACCATATTAATTTGAAGGAGAGATTACAAAAAGTATCTTTGCTTTTGACGAAAGAGTACATTAGGAAGTCTTCTGAGAAAAAGGATAAATTGATTGTGGAAAGTGTTCGCGCTTTAGATGAAATTGATCAGGTTTTAAACGTGTTGTCGGAACGGTTACGCGAATGGTACTCGCTGTACTATCCTGAATTAGACAAGAAAGTGAGTGACAACCACGCGTACGCAAAAAAGGTGTACCAAGGCGTAGATGTAAAAGATTCTATGGGAGCTTCTCTGGAATTGAGAGATGAAGAGGAAATCCGTGAGTTTGCAAAACACATTATGGACTTATTTGAGGAAAGGAAAAGGTTAGAAACGTATATTACGGAGGAAACCCAGAAGATTGCCCCCAATCTCAGTTCCTTGTTGGGTGCTGTCCTTTCTGCTCGGTTGATGTCTTCTGCAGGTGGTCTGGAAGAGCTGGCCCGTCTCCCTTCGTCTACGGTTCAGGTTCTGGGAGCAGAAAAGGCGCTGTTCAGACATTTAAGGACAGGGGCAAAGCCGCCAAAACATGGATTGATTTTTCAGCATCCCATGGTGAATCGGGCACCCAGGAAGTTAAGAGGAAAGATTTCACGGAGTCTGGCAGCCAAGATAGCAATTCTATCCCGGGTGGATTGTTACAGTTCTGACTTTGTGGCAGACGATGTGGAGGAGAAGCTCCAGGAAAGAGTATCACGAGTGAGAGGTGGACAAAAATGAGAAAACATGCTGTATCTTCGCTAGTGTATATGGAAGAGGACTGGTTGTACACGGTGAATTTCGTTCCTGGGGTTAAAGTGTACACGGAGAAGTTGTATGAAGAGAATGGTACAGAGTACCGGTCATGGAATCCTTACAAGTCCAAGTTAGCTGCTGGAATTCTTAACGGGTTACAAACTTTTCCTTTTTTAAGAGAAAGTGTTATCTTGTATTTGGGGGCAGCTTCTGGTACTACTGCTTCCCATTTGTCAGATATATGTTCTGATGGATTGGTGTACTGTGTGGAGTTTTCTCCTCGGACTGCTCGTGAATTGGTGTACAACTGTGAAAAGAGGGAAAATATGATTCCCATTTTAAAAGATGCATCGAAACCAGAAACCTATCCTGATGTTATAACAGAAGTAGATATTATTTACCAGGACATTGCTCAACCCAACCAGTCAGAGATTTTAAAGAGGAATTTCGTTTTTTTGAAGAAAAAAGGGCACGCTTTCATTTGTATTAAATCCAGAAGTATTGATGTAACTGCAGAACCGAAATCAATTTTTAAGAAAGAATCAAAATTCCTGAAGACATTCCTGGAGATTCAAGAGAGAATTCCTTTAGAACCGTACGAGAAGGATCATTTAATGATTGTGGGAAAGAAGGTATAATTCGATCTCCTGCAACTGTATTGCACATCGTATAGCCTTATCTTACCTCTTGAGTTTACATACTTTACCGGATGAATTCTGGAAGTTGTCAGATTTCTGGGTGCTCAACTCATCATATTCAAGATTGTTTATCCTTATTAAATCAAAAAGATTCATGATAATTTCCCTGTTACACGTGTAACATGGTAGGAAACACCCAAAGACTGGACAACCCCGCATTCAGCAAAATCATACAAGTAGTAAGCACTACCATCATTTGTTCAGTAGTTCCGCACGTAAGTAATTTCTGCACACTTTTCGTATCGGATCTTTGAGAAGCTTGGTTTTCGCGTTGTATCAGAGCAATGTGATGTATAAATAAAGAAAACAATCTGTGTCCTCTCCTCTAATCAGGTGGATCTGACATGAATTTTCAGGTTTGTACAAAAAACGCAAACCCAAAATTTAAAAAGTATGAATGCAAGAGTGTCTTAATAGGAAAGTAAACGAGGCGGTTTAAATGGGAAAAGAAAGTTTGAAAAGACTCTCAATTGAGGTTGAAGCCATTTTCCAGGCATCCAATGATTCTGGAAAGATGAGTTTTTCGACTAAGAGGACACATATTCTACGTATTCCATATACATCAGTGTCAAGAACAATCAAGAAAATTCTCCTTTTTGCTGCAGTTCTTGCGTTGGCTACATCCCCTTTGTGCATCTTCCAAATATCTTTGCCTGAGATCGTGATAAATGAGGTAATGTTCAATCCTTTTGACGGCGATGCTGGTAGTGAATGGATTGAGCTTTATAACAAAGGAGAAAAATCTCAAAACCTGAAAGGGTGGAGTATTTCTAACCGAGAGGGCACATCTGTTGCAGAGCTTCCTGCATGGGATTTGCCTAATGGCGCGTATTTAGTTGTCTGGTTTGGTGAAGGCACAAATGATTGTGACTTTTCAGATGGAAATGGTACTTATTACACAGGACCACATGGATTAACCTTTGATAATGCAGAAGATGAAATCGCATTGTACAAAGGCTCCCCTGGTGTGAAGAGTATAGTTGATTTCGTTTCTTGGTGTGCGGACAATGATTATAACCCAGGAAAAGCTCACGAGTATGCTGTTACAGCTGATATATGGACCTCTGGAGCATATCTTGATGTTAGCTTTGCCACAGGTACTGCCCTTGTCTTGGGCGGAGAATCAATAGGTCGAAACAAAGATGCAGATAACAACCATTTATCTGCAGATTGGAGCGATCATGGCGGAATAGACGCATATCTTCCTACACCTGGGGCGAAGAATGCAGGTCCACTCTTTGATAGTTCCATGGGTATCAAATTTCCACAATTGAAAGCTAATCTTCTTTTGATGAGAAAAGGCAGATACATGGTAACAGGTTCCAGTAGTACTGTCACAGAGATGACTGAAACTGAAGATGAAATGTACATAGTTACTGATCATACCTTTACAGTGGAAAAAAACAGCATGCAGATCACTTTCGAAGGCACAAGCAGTTACAGATGGTGCAGAATAAGTCCTAATCTGTGGAAGGAGGAATTGAATCTTACGTTAAAATCGACTGCTGAAAATGGTGAAATTTATGATCTAGCATATGCCAGGGAGTGGAAGACAGAGGGTCTTGGCCACGAAGTTCTCATCACAGAGAAGACACAGAAAAGTGCACTGAACACAACAGATATCTTTGAAGATACCGCTTCTCTTGTGACAACACTCACAAATCCTGATACATGTACAATCGAAGCAACACAAGATCTCAACGAGAGGGGAACAGAAAGGCATGTTGAATTTACAATGGAAGAAACAAATGTCTCAAATAGTATCATAGAAGGGACCACATATCTTGGAATGACCTCAACATTAGGAGAGAACGTGGCACTGAATACGCACTATGAAAGAAGTGCGAACAAAAATTACGATGTTACCCTCATCTTCATTCTGACATCCGTGTCCAATCTTTATCTCATGGTCAATGCAACCTACAACCAATACGACCTAACTCTCGACGAAGTCACATATTCTTTAAGTGAGCCTGGAGAGTGTAGAATCCAGCATGTTGATGAAGACAACTACCATGTTTCCTGGATGTTTAAGCTCGCGAATCCAGAAGAGGGAGGAGCAATCTCAGCAGGAGAAGGGGATTTTGAGATTATTATGATAGATGATGAGGAGGTTATGAGGGGGATCCTGACAGACAATAAGGGCAATGTCTTTCAATTCTACATTGATGGGGCTATTCTAGAGCAAGTAGTGCTAACTGTCGTAGGCTTTATTGTTGGACAAGCGCTCGACTGGATCATAGGAGATAACGACCCTCCTATCCTCGTTGATTATTCTGCAGAAAGAATATCGAGAAATCCCTGTAACACTGAAATAGTCATGATATTCCATGTGAAGGATCCTGATTACTTCTTTCAAAATGACAGTGATTTGGTGGAAGTAATATTCATAACGTACGCAAAAATAGTTGAAGGTGAACCACAAAGGCGGGAAGACTCAGAAGATTTTACAATTGACCTAGAACATCGGATTGAAGCAGGGGAATTACACACTTGTACTTACAGGTTTCAACACAAGAAGTGCGATGAAGAATGCTTCGGATGTCTGAGATTGGAAGACGGAGATGGAAATTTCGCGCTCTACCAGATCTGGGCACATGGATTGATGCCCAAACAGCCTTACTGCTGTATTGAAGAAGAGAAGGGGGAATATGAAACCCAGTGCAGGAAGTGCCCAGAACTTGGTCCACCAAACATCAAATTCACCTTCCCGAAGGATGGGGACACGAACATCCCTGTAAACGCCAAAATCGTCATAGAGTTCTGCAAGCGCATGGATACTGACTCCGTTGAGAGGGCGATTCGTATCAAGACGATCATCATAGCCCCTGATGGGACCCCTCGGGAATACTATGTAGGATATACAGAGGATTGGAATGCAGACAAAGATAAAATTACACTCACACCACGAGAGCTAGAATACAAAACAAAATACACAGTAGAAATCAGTACACAAGCAGAATCATTTTGGGGGTTCAACCTTCCTAAGAAGCATGAATTTTCCTTTTTCACTGAAGAAATAGTTGTCGTGAAATACCCGGACCTCATACCAAGAGTTGCTGTGCAGCCAGCAGATGACATTTATCCTGGAGATCAAGTTACCTTCACAATTACAGTGACAAACCAAGGAGAGAAAAAGGCAGAAGGATGCAAAATCACTCTGCAAATTCCCCTTGCAAACACTATGGAAAAGGACGTCATCCCACTGGATGTTGGACAAAGTGTGGTTGTCACATTCAACCATATATTCCAAAAATCAGGAACGTATCGCATTTTAGTTAATGTCGATCCGTACCATGTGATTCCAGAACCGAACAGAACGAATAATAAAAAGTACTTCGATGTATATGTTAAACCTTTGCCAGATCTTTATGTTTCTTACCTAAGGTTGTATACCAAAACCTATACTTCTCCTTATGGAATCTATCTAACCCAGGTTGACTTCAAAGTGAAAAATAATAGAGGTGCAACATCTGAACCAATATTGGTCTATGTATACCTGGATGGCCGTAGAATAATAGATCATGTATATCCTAACGGGCTGCAAGGAGGAAAAGAGTCTGAGCTCACTACCTACAAAGTCGATGTTTATCTAGGTACTGATGAAAATCAACGGCATGTTATTAAAGTAGAGGTTGACCCATTGAAGGTAATTAGAGAATCCAATGAGGACAATGTACTCGAAAAGAATTTCTCTCCTGCAGAATTAGAGCCTGCCCCTGAATATACGATTTTCCTTTCTTTGATAGGCGATGCAGTGCTTCTTGAGAGGAATATGCAGCCAGTGTTTCCTGATATACATTTAGAGTTTGTGACCCGACACATTTAGAGTTTGTGACCCCGCCCGAGCCACAGTAAACATGCCTGGGTAGACAGTCATGGGAGAACAAATTCGATTGTTCCTATCACCAAAGCCATCTGTATTTACTTGGGTCCAGGTAATCATGTCATATTCCCATATTTGTGTACCTCTCTAATATTTCCAAAATCCGATTCCTACATAGAGTTTTCCTCTATAAACAGTCATTGAATTGCTTTCAATATAGTTTCTCAGTACAGGGGATCTTGAAAGCGCTGACAATTACAACCCAAACAGTGAATATGTGATAATAATTATGATAACGAGGCACTAACCATATAATGAGCATTTTCCTCTGTCTATTTGTATGGGTTGCCCCCTTCTTTGCGCCCCCTCTTGGGTTAATGTTCCTTTCTTATCCTCTCTTACCCCCTCTTTTTTTATTGGTTTTGAGCTCTTTTATGTTATTGCCTTTAGTGCAGCACTGAGATCGATATTGTGTGCTTGTGTGTAGGTGAAGATTTTCTCAATGTTTAAAGCAATACATAATAATGTGAACTCTACAGCTACATATTTCGTGCCTCTTAGAAGGAAATGAGTGAATTTCTTGTTGTATTTTGAATTGCCAAAGGGAGCTTCTGCCTTTGCACTTCTGTCCTTTTTCATTTACTTTCCTTTTTCTGTTTTCAGTCGTTTTCGCATGTCTTCTAAGAGGAATTCGCGGGGATCTCGCGAAATGGTGCGATAATCTGCTTTTGTGCATTTTTGCTTTAACGGGCATTCTGGGCAGTGAGTACCTTTGTAGACTTTTAGATCAGGTTTTCCTTTGCGTTTTTGGATTTGATAGAGGAAAAGGCCTTTTTCGGCAGGACAGGTATAAGAATCAGTTTTTTCATTGTACGTGATTTGTGGCTTTCTGAACCATTTAGTTTTCTTTTTCTTTTCCACTCTGCGAAAGTTATCGGGGATGTACCCAGTGATTCCCTTTTCTTCTAAGTATTCTGCATTTTCATAACTGAATTGGCGGATGCCTATACAAGAAAGCTGGAAAAGAATTATGGGACAGCCCCTGAAATGGATTTCAAGAATCTCTAGAATTATAGAGGATACAATATGAAATCACAAATAAACAAAGATTTCAGTCAAAATTGCAAATATCGCAGAAAGTGTGCAATAATTATCTACTTGCGGAACTACTGTTGTTATGAAAAGATATAAAAGCCTCTCCTTATTATTAACGGTAGAGGAGGAACAAAAATGGATGAAGTACTCTTAAAGGCTGGAAGAACTATCGTGGAAACCTGTTCACGATTAATGCCGTCAGAAACGGCCACCATTGTAACAGATAGAGAAACGTTACTGATTGGTAACACTGTTAATGCGTTTGCTGAAAGAACAGCCAAGAAAGTTACCTTTCACGTTCTGGAAGATTATGCAGAGAGACCGTTAACGTTTTTACCTGAGAAGATAAAAAATGATGTCAAAGAGAGTGATGTGACATATTTTGCGGCTCAATCAAAATCTGGAGAGCTAAAAGATTTCAGAAGACCTTTGGTGGACTTAGCCACTGCTTCTGGGAGAGAAATACACATGCCCAATATCGAGGAGAAGATCATGCGCACAGGAATGCAGGCAGACTACTATAAAATAGCTTCTTTGACGTATTTGATCATGGGTATTGCGGTAAAATCTAAGACTGCGAAGGTTACCACACCTGCAGGAACTGATTTAGCAGTGACCTTTTCAGAAAAACTGAAATGGGTACCTAATACTGGGTTACTCTGGTACAAAGGCATGTTTGGTAATTTACCGGCTGGAGAAACTTATACATGTCCTGAGAATGTGGAAGGTGTTATGGTGGTGGATGGTATTCTGGGCGATTTCTTCAATCAGAAGTATGGAAGGTTAGAGGACACCCCTGTTGAAATACCTATAACGAATTCGAGAGCAGACACAGAGAAGATCGCCTGCGACAATGAGGAGTTGTTAAAAGAATTAAAAGAATACTTAAAGCAGGATGAACATGCAAACAGAGTGGGAGAATTTGCCTGTGGGACTAACACGTCATTGAAGGAGTTTGTGGGAAACCTTTTACAGGATGAGAAGTTCCCCGGTATACATTTAGCTTTCGGGTACCCCTATCCACAGGATACGGGCGCTGACTGGGAATCTGGTGGACATCTGGATGGTATTCTAAAGAGATGTTCAGTCTGGTTTGATGACGCACAGATCATGGAAGATGGCAGGTATATCATGGAGGGATTTTGAGTCTAGTATACGAGGATTCTCGAGAAAGCTTTTCCATTCCACTACCTCTAATCTGTATAAATATTTACAATGGTAAAGTTTATATATGTAAAGCAATTGTGAGGTTTATGACTGATGATATTGCAAACCCAGCACCTTTGGGACTTGCCGGATTCGGGTTAACCACGCTGGTATTGAATGTGGTTAATGCAGGTATTGTACCAAAAGAATCTGTAGGAATGGTTTTACCCTTGGGACTCTTCTACGGAGGACTGGCACAGTTTATGGCCGGTATGTGGGAGTTCAAAAAAGGGAATACCTTTGGTGCTACTGCCTTTGGATCTTTTGGAGCATTCTGGATGTCTTTTGCCACCATGGAGATTTTAATCTATAATGGAGCGCTTGATCCAGTGCCAAAAGGAGGAATTGCAGTCTTCTTGGTTGCCTGGGGTATCTTTACCGGGTTCATGAGCGTTGGTACCTTTAAAATCAACCGCGCTCTCCAGGTGATTTTTGTCACATTAACACTGTTATTCTTTCTGCTGGCAATTGGTGTTTACTCCCCTGTTGTACACAGAATTGCAGGGATAGAAGGCATTATTTGTGCATTAAGTGCTTTATACACCAGTGCTGCCATAGTGATCAATACGACCTGGGAAAAGGAAATGCTGCCACTGGGTGAAGTAAAGTAGTTTTTTCTCTTTTTCCTTTTTACCTCTCCTATATGAAATTAGTGCTAACAATCAAAACCATATAACAAAAATGGAACCAGTTGAGTTAGTAGGAGTTGTCACATTTCCGGGGGATGAAACCTCTGTGAGTTCATAAATTTCCTCTTTATAGCTGAATTGTTGATGAAATGATATATTATCTGAAATGTTACACGTGTAACATGACCTCTAGAAACGTGACAACCCAAGTAAGAAACCTTTTTATCTTCACCAGGTGTACGTGGTACATGAAAAAAACGGCAGTCATCTTAGTGATCATCTTATTAGGCTGTATTAACCAGGTTGAAGAAAGACCAGAACTGAAAATAACTGCATCAACTGAACAGTTCAGCCAAGGGAAAACCTCTCTGGAAGTTTTAATAACAAACACAGGCAAAACAGGATTACACAACGTGGTCATTCGGGTAGACCTTCCCGNCGATTTCACCTGNAGAATGAGTGAGTACTTTGTAGATGTTNTTGAACCTGGTGCAGANCGTGTGTTCCATTTTGAAATTATCTCTCACGCACCTGAAGGTGAATACACGCTGCATATCTTTATGGAGAGTGATGAATTAGTACTTGAGAGAGAATTCACTTTTTCTGTAGTTTCTGAAAAGGTAGAAAAAAACTTAGAAGACGAAAAAGAGAAAGAAGAGGAAAAAGAAATACCTGAACCCACATACGAGAGAATCTTTGGAGCACAATACGATACTGATGATCTATACAATGCTGACATTGATGCTCTCATGCAGCAATTAACCCAAGCTGGGATTAATACCGTAGTATTCCGTGTGTTCGATTATGAATACGAGCCATTGTCTGACTGTGGTGTCTACTTTGAAACAGATCATGCTCCTGTCAAAAAGGATTTACTCAAAGAAGTCGTTGAAAAAGCTCACAAGGAGGGTATACAAGTCTTTGCCTGGATGACTACCTTAGACTGCCCCTGGATTCTGGCTGACCATCCCGAGTGGGGTGTGGTGGCCTACAACTGGGAAAAACAGAAGTACATAACCAATGCCAGCTGGTGGCTAAGGATTTCCCCCTTTAATAACCAGCACAGAGAATACCTCAAAAAATTGTATGCTGATCTGGCGCAGTACGACATTGAGGGGATTGTATTCCAGGATGATTTGTACTTAGAAGATAATGAGGATTTCAGTTCTTATGCTGAAGAAAGTTACAAAAAAGAATTCGAAAGAGGCCTTTCCATCCATAATATGTTCGATGAATATGATAATTTAACTCCAGAGGGCGAACAATGGGTTGATTGGAAATGTAAGGCACTGATGGACATGTGCAAAGAGATCATGGATGCTGTCCACGAGGTTAACCCCGACTGCAAATTCTTGATCGATATGTTCTACGAAGGTGTATACAACCCTGAAGATTGCAGACGATGGTTTGCCCAGGATGCTGAACTGGCCATACAGTCAGGATTTGACTATCTGTACGTCATGTCGTACCACCATTTCATGGCCGGAGAACTGGATCTCACAATAGAGGAAGCTATTGATTTACTGGGGGAGATGACCAAAAGAGGTATTAACCTGGTGGGTGCAGAAAGGTTGATCATGAAGATACAAGTATACGACTGGTTCACAGAAACCCCAGTAGAAAACTGGGAGATCGAGAAAGCTTATACTGTTTTGGTTGAAGCTGGATGTTTGCACATTGCGTATACGCCCCACCATGATAGAGTACCTTTCACGTTGATTAGACGGTTTGCTCCCCAGAGCGGCCGCTTTTACATGGTATAACTTTCACAATGAACAGCACTGAACTACTTCAGTATCTCCGAGAGTACATTTTTTTGTACCTTCATAAAATTTTTGCACACTTTTTTGGAGGTACTTCTCTCTCGGAAGGTGACAATAATGAAGAGGGTTTGCACATTTCATTCTCAAACCTGTGTGCATAAGCTCACCCAAACCTTTTTAACATCTTTGTGAAATACCATAATGAGGTGAAGATGTATGAATTACTTGAAAGGTTGGCCATTCGAACCCCTTGGAATCCCAGAAGAAACATGCGGTGGAGGAGAATCCGGTGGGGGAAGCCCAGGTTAATCCCGTCTCCAACGATAGATTGGCTTAGAACTCCAAAAACGATTAATGAATCCCAAATCCACCATTGTAGAGCACATTTTAAACAATCTTTCGCTCATATCTTCTCCTTTTTGGATGCTCACGTACATGATTAAAGCATCCTTTACCTTTGTTATTGATGTATGGCACGGTAGACAACTAAACAGCTCACATAAAAACTTCTCATAATTAGACCAAAATACAAAGAAATACTGTGAATACAATCGGAATCCTAAAGGATAATACGGTAATAACACTGTACTAACATTAAACAAATATTCTAACCCTTTTTGAAATGATTCAAACGATATATGCAGTGTTTTAACAATATTCGTATACGAAACTCTCAGATTATATTTGATATGAGGGAATATCATCCACCCGTAATGAGGATTCCCAATTTCTACAGGTTCAAGAGGATATTCCACCATTATTTTGGATTTACTATATTCGTGTCCTAACTTATCCTCCATTAGATCCAAAGCTTTTACATAACTCCGAAAAGGTGTATCAGGATATATATAATTCGATCTACCACCGTAAAATAACGTTCCATCCGGCAGAACATCCAGTAGTCTATTAGTCTGCAGCAAAATATCAAATTTCCCAGACACGTATGACATATAGACTAATTCATCCTTATTTTTAAAATATTCAAACAATTTATTAGCTTCATCACTTTGCACTAGATATATGTATTCTTTCCTATTCTCAAACATTTTCAATCTAATCTGGGGAGGAAAGAACACTTTTTTCTCCATTCCTTGTTTCCAGTATTTGGTAACAGTATTTCTTGAGGCATCGCATCGTTTACCCAGGTCATCATAATACAATCGCGGTTCTTCAAGAAGAGTTCTATGCATGCAGTGTGTTAATCTGTATTCATCTTGAGGAGAGTAGATGCACATATCTTTCACCATTAACCATTTATATTGTTTCCTTATAAAGCTATCGTATAAATCTCGAAAGTCTGTATCTGTGAGAAACCACTACAAAAGTGAAAGGAAGTGATGTCATGGGAGAAGATATTCAAACTGGAGAAGAAATCGAACCTGATAAAGAAAAAGAAAAGTGTAAAAAAGGTAACCCCGGAGCACCAGGGTAACTATCAATTCACTGTAACCACCAAAGCTTTCAGTAGTTTTGGTATCAATTTCTCATCTCATGCGTTAAATACTCCTGCTCTGTTACACGTGTAACAAGTACACAAGGCGAACATCACCCTGTTGGAACCCATTTATTGGAAAGATTTATTAACCTACCCTTATCTTTCATCTTATGGAAAGAAAAACAAAAGCTGCCCTCATCGTCATAATCTGTATCATCGTGGGTGCTGTTGCTCTCTACATCATATTCTTTGGAGGGCTTCCAGCAAAGAACAATGCCAAAGACTACATGCTCTCTGAACTCGGTGGAGACACAGTCGAGTGCACCATAGAAGAAGACTATCACACGTGCCACATCATCTATAGAGAGCAAAACCGAAAAATCGGCGAAATCTGGATCTACTACTACCCGGGAGGAATAGAACCCTACAAGGAGTACGGCTTCAAAGGCACAGCAGACAAGACCATCTTTTCTGATAAGGTGGCAATCTTTTTGAAAGGTGATGGAGACTTTCTCGGAAGAGCGTGTGATTTATACAATGAAAAATATGGGTTCAACTGTATTCCCTTCGCGAGAGAAGAAAGATAACCTCTCATCAGCAATCCACGATAGCAGTTAGGGGCTCTAAGAGGTTACAAATTTACCAATTTTTTTCTTTTTTTAGATTTAAGTTTTTAGAGAGGTTTGATTTATCAGTAATTTATTTATTTTCCATCCTCCACCTATACAATCCCCCACCTCCCCATCACCTTTACATATGTAAACAGAAAAACGTTTAAAGAGAATTTTTAAGTAGACGCAGGTTGATTTTATGAAGAAAATTCTGGTCTATTTGAGCAATGAACCCAAGCCCAGTCTCTTTGATTTGATTGTGGCCTACGACTCTGACGTAGACGTGGTGCTCCCCTACGGGGACATTTCCAAAGACGATATCACCGACATGGTCTATGGGTGTATCTTTACCAGGAGACCCAAGAAACTGATTAATACTGCAATTCTGATTGGCGGCAACGATTCAGACCTGGCAGACAAAATGATGAAGAAAGCTAAGAAGACCTTTTTCGGAGATTTCAAAGTTTCCATCATGGCAGATCCCAACGGGAATTCCACCACCTCTGCTGCTACTGTCGTGAAGATCAAGGATAAATTGGAGGATCTTAAAGGGATGAAAGCAGTAGTTCTAGCAGGGACAGGGCCTGTGGGTGAGAGAGTGTCAGTTTTGTTGCACAGAGAAAGAGTCAACGTAACGTTAACGTCACGGAAACAGGAGAAAGCTGAAAAAGTGTGCGGAAAGATAAAAGAGAAGTACGATAGGAATGTTTCGCCGAAGCAGGTCTCCAATGATGCAGAATGCTTGGAAGCAGTAAAAGGTGCAGACATTGTGGTGGCCACAGGGAAAGCTGGTATCCAGTTGATATCAAAGGAGGTATGGAGCCAGTGTCCTTCCATCAAAGTGTTAGCAGATGTGAACGCGTACCCACCTGCAGGTGTTGAAGGTGTAGAAGCTGCAGACGATGGAAGAGAAGTGGACGGGAAATACCTCTTTGGAGCTGTTGCCATCGGGGACATAAAGACCAAGGGGATGCGGGATGTCATACGAAAGATGTACGAAGAAAAGGGCGCCTACATGGACTTGGAGAAAATCTACGATATCACGTGGGAATCACTGGCTGTGAAGAAAGAACGGTACGAGAAGGGAGACAAGATTATGTAATCTTCCTTTTTACTTTTTGTTTTTACTTTAGAACTGGTTATTTTAAATCCAATTGATATAAATTTCAAGTCTCTGACTATCAAAAAATCCAAAGAATAATTAAAAGAATTGTTACACGTGTAACAAACCTGAGATAACCACTAACAGTTGAACATTCTTGAGACCAAAACTTTTTAACAGTGAAAAGAAACCTGAACTAATGAACATTATTGATGAAGCATTAACCCGAGGTGCAGAATATGCTGATCTGCGCCACGATATCAAAAGGGTATACACCTTGATCAGAGAAAACAAGCGAACTACGAGTAATGAAGTACAGATAAATGCAGGGTTCTGTTTACGCGTTCTGGTGGACGGCACCTGGGGTGCAGGTATGGTTACATCAGAGGAAGATCTTTTTGTGCTGCTTTCAGATGTGGTAAAATCTGCCAGAGCCCAGAAGAGGAAGACCAAAGTCAAAATAAAGGAAGCACCCAGTGAAACCATAAAATCAGAGAAAAAGGCAAAAAAACGGTTTGTGGATGAAGATGCAACAGATTTTTTGACCAAGTTGGAAAAAGCTGTCTACGATCAAAGTGACCGCATCTCCTCCATGAGTTTGTCCATGACTGCTTACGAGAGATGGATTAACATTCAAACATCAGAACAGAGAAGTGTGGAAACCCGTGTGGATCGAATCAGACTCAGAGTGGGCGTTGCCTGCAAAGAGGGGAATAATATTGAATCGCGGATAAAGTCCTGGGGGGGGATAGGGGGAATGGAGTACATCTTTGACAATGAGGATTCCATTACAGAGGGGACAGCCCAGTTAGCAAAAGAAGCTGATCTCCTGGTGGATGCAGATCACTCTCCTTCAGGTACAGTAGACTGTGTTTTATCCAATACGTTGACAGGTACCTTAATGCACGAGGCGTTCGGTCATGCTGTGGAAGCTGATTTAGTT